>WBZO01000103.1_pt1 | contig 225184 bp, 246 predicted proteins | sample 5204261 | NCBI WGS metagenome assembly WBZO01 (sample SAMN12412400, study PRJNA552823) | activated sludge metagenome | isolation source: activated sludge from anammox sidestream of wastewater treatment plant... | place: USA: North Carolina | collected 2017-09
TCAGAGCTGGAGCGCGTCCGTGCGCTGGACAGGTGGCTCCACCGGTATAACCATCACCGAGGACACACCGCCCTCGGCGGACTCCCGCCGGTCAGCCGTACCAACCTCTCGGTACAACACAGCTAGCCGCTCACTCGTCGTCACCGCCCGAGGTAGTCACGCTCACCACGACGTGCTAGAACGCGCGCGATCGCCGAGGGGAATCCTCGACGAGATGCGAGGGGGTGCGCGATGCCAATGGCCGACCTGGGCGACGTCCAGATCCACTACGAGATGCGTGGCGGCGGGCCGCTGACCTACGTGTTCTGTCATGGCCTCGGCGGCTCGGGCGAAGGCTTCGAGCGCGAGGACATGGACTGGTATGCCCAGCGCTTCCGCACGATCTCGTGGGACAACCGCGGGCTCGGCCGCTCCGGCCAGGCGAAGAAGTACAACCTCGGGCTGTACGCAGGCGACCTCGCGCGACTGCTCGACCAGCTCGGCATCGAGCGCGCGGTGATCTTCGGAGTCTCCTGGGGCGGGGTGACGGCGATCAAGTTCGCCCTCGACCACCCGGAGAAGGTGGCCGCGCTCGTCCTCGACTCGACGTCGAGCGAGAGCAACGTGCTCGCGAGCGAGAACTGGTACATGCGTGGTGAGCTCGCCCGCCTCGGCGAGGCGGCGCTCGCGGGCCGGCAGATGAAGCCGGCGTTCGAGGGCCATGCGACGGTGGACTCGGGTGTGCAGATCCCGCAGGTGAAGCCCGAGCACCTGGAGTCCTACGTGGCGGAATGCCGGACAGTGGCCGGCCTGCGTGAGCACCCGCTCACGCCGGAGCTGCACCGCATCACCGCGCCGACGCTTGTCGTGGGCGGGGGCAAGGACGTGGTGGCGGGGGCGGCGGGCTCCGTGATCATCTCTCGCCAGATCCCGAACGCCCGGCTCGAGATCCTCCCGGAGGCCGGGCACGGCACCTACCGGCTGGCGCGCGACGAGTTCCGGGCGCTGCTCATGGGGTTCCTGAAGGAACAGGGACTCGCCACATAGCGGATGCAATCTCTCGAAGTCCGCGGAAGAATCCGGGTTGAACGAGCGCTTCCGGAGGCCCGGCGGTAGCCTGAATCCGTGAGCCATGTGCATCGGGCCGACCGGTCGGTGGCTACACAGTCAGCAACTTCGCCTCGGCGCCGTCGAGCACTCGTCGGCTCGCTCGTCCGCCAATCACGCCGCAATGGGGCGCCGGTGGCGCACCCCTGGACTGGACGTGCGTCGGCCGATGTCTCAGCGCAAGCGCCTCGTCGTGTTCCTCGTCGCCGTCACGGTCCCGCTCGCCCTGCTCGCGGCGGCATTCGTGGTCCTCTCGGTGGGCGACGCGCGGGACCGATCGAAGGAGGAGGCTGAGGCGATCGCGCGTGCTGGCGCCGTCGCGACAGGTTCGTTCATCGACGGGCACCTGCGCGCGCTGCTGGCGGTCGCCGCCGGGATCCGGCACGCGCCCGAACTCACCGAGGAGGAACTCCACGAGGAGATCCGCCTCCGCCTTGCCGTGAACCCGGAGTGGGACGGCATGTCCGTCATCGACCCCGCCGGGGTCGTGCTCGCCAGCTCCATGCCGGACTTGGCGGGACTCGACCTGAGCGAGCGGGCCTACCTCCAGCAGGTGTTCGCCACCGGCCGCCCCGCGGTGAGCGATGGTCTTCTGACCATCGGTGGTGGCGTCCCCTCGATCCTGCTCGCCGCCCCCGTCGAGTTCAGCAACGGCACGACGGGCGTGGTAGTCGGCAAGCTCACGCTGCGCAGGATCTCGGAGGCGCTTACGGCCAACCTGACCACGACAGCTCGCGTTGGGCTGATCGACCGCTCGGGACAGACGCTCGTGCACTCGGAGGCGTCGCGGGCGGCCGCGCTGACGCAGGTGGGCGATCGCCCCGAGGTCATCGCCGCGGGACGCGGTGAGACTGGCACGATCGAGGTGGACCGCAACGGAACGGCGGTGTTGGTCGCGTACGCCCCCATCGAGTCGCTCGGCTGGGCCGTCACGGTCGCTGAGGACAGCAGCGTCGCCTTCGCGAACGCAAACGCCATCGCTCGGCGCAGCCTCGTTCTCGCAGCGGTCGCGCTCGCGGCGGTGATCGCCGGCGGCTGGTACGCGGGCCGCCGCCTCTCCCGGTCCTACGAGGAGCTGCAGGCCGCGCGCGCGGCCGAGTCGGAGGCGCGAGAGCGCGCCGAGACGGCGTTGCACAGCCGCGACGAGTTCATCTCCATCGCCTCCCATGAGCTACGCAACCCGGTCGCGGCCGTCCGAGGCTTCGGTCAGCTCATGCAGCGACGGATCGCGAACGGCACGCTCAAGGATGATGACCTGCGCGAGTACGTCGACAGCATCGCGTCTTCCGGCGCCTACCTCGCGCGGCTGGTCGAAGACCTCCTGAGCGTGTCGCGCCTCGAGGGTGGCCAGATGAGCCTGCGCCTGCAGCAGGTCGACCTCGTCGACGTGGTGCGCCGCGCGACGGCGGAGGCGTCCCTCCAGGGGCACAACGTTGTCGTCACCTCGCCGCTGACGGGGGTCGTGACAGGCCTCGACCCCGACCGCATCACGCAGGTGCTCGTGAACCTGCTCGACAACGCCGCGAAGTACTCCCCGGACGGGAGTGAGGTAGACATCGGCGTGGGCGTCGACGGCACCGAGGCACGGGTGACGGTGACGGACGCCGGCATTGGCCTTTCGTCGGATGAACTCCCCCGGCTCTTCGCCCCCTTCAGCCGGGCAACGAACGCCCGCGAAGCGAACATTCCCGGCCTGGGTCTCGGGCTGTACGTCTCGCGCCGCCTGGCGGAGGCGCACGGCGGCTCGCTCGTCGCGTCCAGCCAGGGTGAAGGGCGGGGGAGCACGTTTACCCTGACGCTTCCGCTGGTCACGACGGCCCCACCCCACCAGTCCCCACCCCAAGGGGCATCGGACAACCAGGCACCAGGCCTCGATGAGACAGACACGCCACCGAGCATCCCGCTCGACGCTGGTGGGGACGCTCGCGCATGACCCGCATCCTCATCGTGGACGACGACGCCGCGATCCGGCGCCTCGCGCACGACCTCCTCGAAGACGAAGGCTTCGAGGTCTTCGTGGCGGGGAGTGGGGAGGCCGGCCTCGCCGCCCTGCACGAACACGACCCGCAACTCGTGCTCCTCGACCTGATGATGCCGGAGATGGACGGGGCGACGTTCGCCGCCGAGATGGCACGCCGCGGGCGCGCCGTGCCGGTGGTCCTGCTCTCAGGATCGGCCGACATCAACCGGGCCGCCACCTCGATCGGGGCCGTCGGCGCCATCCTCAAGCCGTTCGACATCGACGACTTCGTCGTGACGGTGCGTCGCGCGCTCGACCCGGGGGGATCGACCGCGGGTTAGACTCCAGGCGACGGGTGCGTCTCCCCGACGGCCGAGGATCCCATGCAGGTCATCGATGAACAGCTGATCTACTCAGCGACGGATCTCGTCGGGTTCGTCGAGTGCGCGCATCTCGCGAACCTCAATCGCGCGGTCGCGGAGGGGAAGCTCGAGGCCCCTCATGAGAAGGACCCCGTCCTCGATCGCATCGCACAGCGCGGTCAGCAGCACGAACAGCGGTTCCTGGAGGGGCTGCGGGTGGACCACGACGGCCTCGCCGTCGTCGAGATTCGCGCCAACGACGACCGCGACCTGCCCGCCCTCGAACGCCTTGAGCGGGGCCGTGCCGCGACGCTCGACGCGATGCGCGACGGCGTCGACGTCATCTACCAGGCCGTGCTCTTCGACGGCCGCCGCCAGGGCTATGCGGACTTCCTTCGGCGCGTGGAGGCGCCCAGCACGCTCGGGGCGTGGTCGTACGAGGTCTGGGACACGAAGCTCGCGCGACACCCGAAGGCCTCGGCCGTGCTGCAGCTCTCGCTCTACTCGGACATGGTCGGGGCGATGCAGGGGCGCGCGCCGGAACTCATGCACCTGGCGCTCGGCGGCGTCGAGGCGGAGACGGCGACGTTCCGGGTCAGCGACTTCGCCGCCTACTACCGCCTCGTCGCCGCGCGCTTCGAGGAACACCTCGCGCGCGAGGCGGCGGCCGACGTCGCCTCGATCCCGACCGCTCCCGAGCCAACCGACCACTGCGCCGTCTGCCGCTGGTCGCGCCGATGCAGCGATGAACTCCGAGCAGCGGACGACCTCTCGCGCGTCGCCGGCCTCTCCTCGCGCCAGCGGCGGGGGCTCCTCGAGATCGGCATCCCCACGCGCACGGCGCTCGCCAGCGTGACACTCCCGCTGCCCTCGAAGGTCCCGGGGGCGAGTCCCGCCGCGCTCGAACGCATCCACGAGCAGGCCCGCGTGCAGGTGGAGGGGGACCGTCGGAAGGCGCCGTACTTCGAGCGCATCCCGCTCCCCCGCAACCGGGAGGGCGTCCTCACCCCGAACTACGGGCTCGGCATGTTGCCCGCGCCGTCCCCGGGCGACCTCTTCTTCGACATCGAGGGCGACCCGTTCTACAGCTCGCCGGCGGGCGACGGCGTCGACTACCTGTTTGGCGTCATCGAGCCGGCCGACGCGGACGGCACGGGCGCGCCGCGGTTCCACGCGTTCTGGTCGATCGAGGATGGCGAGGTGACGCCGGCGGCTGAGCGGCGTGCCTTCGAGGCGTTCATGGACCTGGCCATGGACCGCCTCCGGCGCGATCCGGAGATGCACATCTACCACTACGCCCCGTACGAGCCGACGGCGGTGAAGCGTCTCGCCGGCCGCTACGGCACCCGCGAGGCGGAGGTGGACGAGTTGCTGCGCGGCGGCGTGTTCGTCGACCTCTACCGCGCGGTCCGCCAGGGGATCCGCGCCGCGGTGGAGTCGTACTCGATCAAGAAGCTGGAGCCCCTGTACGGCTACGAACGCCGGGTCGCCCTGAAGGACGCCGGCACGAGCATCGTCGAGTTCGAAACGTGGCTGGAGCTCAGCGACGCGAACGACGAGGGCATCGACCGCGCGAAGCTGCTGACCGACATCGAGGCGTACAACCGCGACGACTGTCTCTCGACATGGCGTCTCCGCGACTGGCTGGAGGAGCAGCGCACGGCGCTCGAGGACGAGACGGGCGAGGACGTTCCTCGGCCGCCCGTGGTCGAGGAAGCGGGCCGCGAAGCGAGCGAGCGCCAGCAGCGCATCGCCGATCTCGTCGCTCGGCTGACGGCGGATGTCCCGGAGGCTGACCGCACGCCGGAACAGCACGGACGCTGGTTGCTCGCGCAGATGCTGAACTGGCATGCGCGCGAGCAGAAGGCGTTCTGGTGGCGCTACTTCTTCCTCAAGGAGGAGCTGACCGACGAGGAGCGGCGCGAGGAGTCCGACGCGCTGGGCGAACTCACCGCCGAGGGCAGGGTTGGCGAGATCAAGCAGTCGTGGGTGTACCGGTTCCGGTTCCCGATCCAGGAACACCGGTTCAAGATCGGTGACTCGCCCCACGACCCGGAGACCGGCAAGCCCGCCGGCGAGATCGTCGTACTCGACGATCTCCTCGGGTATGTCGACCTCAAGGTCGGGAAGAAGTCACCCGAGCCGGCATGCACCTCGCTCATCCCCGGCGATCCGATCCGGCCAAACCCGAAGCCCGAGGCGATCGAGCGGCTCGTCGAGCATGTCCTGGAGCACGGCATCGAGGGCGACGGGCCGTATCGCGTCGCCCGCGACCTCCTGCTGCACGCCGCTCCTCGCTTCACTCAGGGCGGCCTGGAGGCGCAGGGGGACGAGAGCATCGAGGCGATCGCCCGGCGTCTCGCGCTCACGCTCGACGAGAGCTACCTCGCCGTGCAGGGGCCTCCGGGGTCGGGAAAGACGACGGTCGGGGGCAGGATGATCGCGAACCTCGTGGCGTCCGGCCTGCGGGTCGGCGTGACGGCCGGGAGCCACAAGGTGATCGGCAACCTCCTGGAGGCGGCCGCGAAGGCGGCAGACGAGCGCGGCATCGACATCAGGATCGGCCAGAAGGGCGACGGCGACGGGCCGACCTTCGACGGAGCGCGCAACCTGTCCTCGAACGCAGTCGTCGTGGCGGCGCTCACGGATCGCAAGGTGGACGTCGCGGGTGGGACCACCTGGTTGTGGGCACGACCGGACATGGAGGGCCTCGTCGACGTCCTCTTCATCGATGAAGCCGGCCAGATGTCACTCGCGGACGCGCTCGCCGCGTCGCTCGCGGCCCGGAGCGTCGTGCTCCTCGGCGACCCGCAGCAGCTCGACCAGCCGCTCCAGGGCACCCATCCACCGGGGGCGGAACGCTCCGCGCTCGCGCACGTGCTGGACGGCGCGTCGACGATGCCCAACGACCGCGGCCTCTTCCTCGACGGTTCGTGGCGGATGCACCCTGCCATCACGGAGTACACGTCCGAGGCGTTCTACGAGAACCGGCTGCGTTCGCACCCCGGCCGTGAGCGACAGCACATCGATGCCGCCGGGTCGGTCGTCGACGGGGCGGGGCTTCGGTTCGTGTCGGTGGAGCAGCAACAGAACTCGAGCGACTCGCCCGAGGAAGTCATAGCCATCGAGCGGCTGCTGGACGAACTGCGCGACGCCGGCGCCAGAACGACGGACGTCGACGGCGTCTCCAGGCCCCTCACGGACGACGACGTGCTCCTGATCACGCCATACAACGCGCAGGTGCGGCTGCTGAAGGACGCGCTCCCCGGGCTGGCGATCGGTACCGTCGACAAGTTCCAGGGGCAGCAGGCGCCGGTCTCGGTCTACTCGATGGCCACGAGCTCCGCGGAGGAGGCGCCGCGAGGCATGGAGTTCCTCTACAGCCTCAACCGGCTGAACGTCGCGACGTCCCGGGCGAAGAGTGTCGCGGTCGTGGTGGCGAGCCCGGAGCTGCTGTGGGCGAAATGCCGGACGCCGCGGCAGATGCGGCTGGTGAATGCCCTCGCGCGGCTCATGGAGTTCGCATCGCGGGACACGAAGCGCGCAGGCTAGCCAGTCGCGCGCTTCACGATCCGCACCAGCTCGTCGAGGTCGAAGGGCTTGTGGATCACGGCGACCGCCCCGAGTTCACGGCCCACCTGCTTCGCCTCGCTGGAGCCCGAGAGCACGACCACCGGGATCTCGTGGCCGGCCTCGCGCTGCCGTCGGACGAACTCCTGTCCGCTCATGCCCGGCATGCGCAGGTCAACGATCAGCAGGTCGGGGCAGTGCCCGTTGAGGCGGCCCAGGGCATCCTCACCGGACGGCGCGGCCATGACGGTGTGTCCTTCATCGGTCAGGGTGTCGACCACGAGATGGCGGATCAACGCCTCATCTTCCACCACGAAAATGCTCGCCAAGTGCCGCCGGCTTTCCAGGGGAGATCAGGCTGCGATCACGGGAGGATGCGCGAGGGGTAGACGCCCCGTCGCGGAGGCGAGCGCCAATTCCATCGCCGTCACGAACGGCTTCTGGCGGGCCAGCCCGCATCTTCGCACAACTCCGGGTTTCGCACGTCATGGATACAACGAATACCCGCCGCGCCAGCGGGCGACTTCAGCGGTGCGTGCAGGCGCCTCGTCCACGGATCTCGAGGTTTCACGTCCGCCCTCCTCCGTCCGACGGAGAATAGGTGCCGCGCGCCCTAGAACCGATTTCATTTGCATTGAAAAACCGTGGAGAACGGGCCGTTTGCAGGTAGTTGTCAGGGTCTTCCCTGACACTGTCCCCGCTGAGCGGGACGAGATCGACTTGGTCCTGACCGGCGGGCGCGCGGGCGACGACGCGACCTGCCCGGCACGCAACACGAACTCGACCGGGTTGAGGCTTCGCGCGGGTCGGGAGCGGCTCCTGGACAGGGGCAGTCGCCCTCGCAGTCGCTGTCCCGCATCTCAGGGCCACGCGGCGCGTCGCCACCCGCGACGTTCAGCGAGCGCGGTCAACGGGCGGTCGACGCTGGTCACGCTGGGACGCTGGTTCCCACCCGGCGCGCGCACGGGCGGAGGCCCGCTGGGCGGGCCTCCTGACCTGTGGTGCCTCGTGCGGCGCCAGAGATACGACCGAGGGTCGAGAGCGCCCCGTGGCGGCTCCCGACCCTCGGCGGCGGTTGCTACGCCCAGGGGTTCGGCGTGTCGAGCCACATCGCCCGGGCCTGGTCACCGCCGTAGCACGTGTACGACCCGATCCAGGCGTGATGCCGGTAGTTCAGGATGTAGTTGTGCCACGTGGTCCGGATCAGCTGCTCCGGGAACCAGGCCTGGTAGACCTTGTCGTGGATGCGGTCGTAGACCTGCTTCCACAGCTCGGCCTGGGCAGCCGGGTCCGTTTCGGCGCGCTGCTTGACGAGCAGGTCGTCCAGCTCGGCGTCGTTAACCGAACCGTAGTTGAGGCTGCCGGCCGAGTGGTAGAAGGGGTAGATCCACTGGTCCATCGAGTAGCCTGGCGGCCCCCACAGGAACCCGATCATCGAGTCGAAGTTCCGGTCTGACATCAGCGTCACGTGGGTCGGGTTGTCCACCTCGCGGAAGGTGATGTTCACCTCCGGCAGGTTCTGGTTGATCCCCGGCACCACTAGCTGCGACAGCTCCGTGCGGAAGTAGTACGACGGCATCTCGGCCTCGAGCCGGTTGTCGGCCGAGTACCCCGCCGCCTGCAGCATCTTCGACGCCTCGGCCGCGTTGAACTGGTACCACCGCCCGTTCGCCACCCCGGTGGGATACGCGTCGAACAGCAGCGGCCACGGCATCGGGCTGTTGGAGTACGGCCCCTCCGGGTTCTGGTTGTCGCCGTTGTTCCGGGCGAGGTCGTACTCGTTGCGGTCGAAGGCCAGCGAGATGCCCTGCCGGACACGGTCGTCCTGGTAGACCGGGTTCGTCATCTGGAACTGGAACCCGTTGACGTTCGCGCCCCGGGAGACCGGGAACACGGACCCGATCATGTCGTCCTGGCTCTCGGCGAACATGGCTTCCATGTCGGCCGTGTCGCGAGCGGACCCGTGGCCGTAGTTGTCGGTCGAGAACCCGGCGCGGATCGCGTTCGTGTCAGGCTGGACGTACGCTTCGACACCGTCGAGGTACGGCAGCGGGTTGCCGGCCGCGTCCTTCTCCCAGTAGTCCGGGTTCGCCTTGAAGACGGACCGCTCCTTCTGGATCCAGTCCTCCTGCGTGAACGGCCCCGTGCCGACGGAGACCTGCTGGCGCATCTCCTCGTCGTCCACCAGCTCGCGCGGGTAGATGAACGACCATGCGCCCACGGACAGCGGGAAGTCGCCGAGCGGCGTGTTCAGGTTGAAGACGATCGTGTAGTCGTCAGGGGTCTCCATGCTGTCGACGACCGAGAACACGTCCTTCTGCGACCCCGCCGAGTACATCTCGACGGTCTTCACCACGTCCTCCGCGGTGAACTCGCGTCCGTTCGTCGGCGCCTTGTTGTGGAACTTCACGCCGCTGCGGAGCTTGAAGGTGTGCTTCTGCCCGCCCTCGGACACCTCCCACGACTCTGCGAGGTCCGGCTCGATGTCGACCCGGAACGGGTCGGCGAGCGGCCCGTCCTTGCCGCGCGTGAGCTTGTTCGCCGTGTGGCAGAGCGTGGTGTAGATCGTGCACGAGAGCGTGCGCGAGAGGTCCATGCGCGGCGGGTCAAGGTAGATCATCTTCGCGACGCCGCCGCGCTTCGCGTTGAGCGCGGGATTCAGCTCCGCGGCCGAGGGCGGTACAGGCCCATCGTAGACACCGGCCACCACGCGGATTTGGTCCGCCGGCACCGCGGTCGCGGCGGCCTCGGTCTGGGTTGCCACCGCCGTGGCGGTCAGCTGCGCGCCGACCTGTGCGCCCGATCCACCGTTGGTGGCGGTGGCTTCCTCCTCATCGTCGCCGCCGCCGCAGCCAACGAGCGCCGCCCCCGCGAGGCCCGCCACGCCGAGTCCTGCCCCTCGCAGGATGCTTCGGCGGCTCGCATAGCGGCTCCAATATCCGGTCTTCACAGTTCCCCTCCGAGTGTTCCCCTCCTGGAAGGCGTATGCCTTCCAACTGAAGCCGACGTTACGCACTCGGGTTATGCATTACAAACGTGATTCCCGCTACCGTCCACGTTTGTCGGTCAGGGAGCAAGACCAATCTCTCGAACCCACTCGCTAGCGCGTGCGTTCATCCTCCGATCGCGCTCGATCATGTTCGAGAGCGTGATTCTGGCCAGTTAACGCCGTCCCAGGCCGCCTCGCCCGACAGCGTGGACCCACCGCCCCCGCCGGATGCGACGCCGTGCGCCGACGAGCGCACTCGCAGGCGAGCGTGCCCGACCGAAGCCTCCATGACCGCGACAGCCGCCCTCGCGGGCGGCTGTCTCGATCAGCCGAGTCCTCGACTGTGGAGGTGTCGGTCTACCGGTTGACGATCACCTCGGTCGACTCGCCAATCCCTCCGGGGAAGGCGTCGTGGAACGGGCGGTTCGTGAACTCGGGTCCATCAACGTTCACGCGGACGTAGCCTCCGCCGCCGCCGCGCACCCACGCGCCCGACCCACCGGCCGACTCCACGGCGTCGATGAGCTCATCCGTCGTACCGCCGGTGAAGACCGCCACGCCTGTGCCGGACGCGTCGAAGACGGGGTCGCTCGCGAAGCGACCGTTACCCGCACCGCCACCGGAACCGCCGCCACCGGGGCCACCGCTTCCGCCTGAGCCGCCACCACCACCGGAGCCGCCGCTGCCGCCGGAACCACTGCTGCCACCGGGGCTGCTGGTGACCTCCACGGTGATGGTCGTCGTGTGGGACGTGAAGCTGCCGACGTCAGTCCCTACGAGGGTGACCGTGGGGACCGTCGCCTGGATCGTGTACGTGCCGGCAGCGGTCGGGCGCCAGTTGTAGCCGAACACCACGCGGCCGGCGGAGTTCAGCTCCGCGCCAAACGGGACCGAGACGGAGCTCGGTCCGGTGATGGTGAGCGTCACCCCGGCGTTCCAGACACCGACCTCCGGGTAGGGCGTCACGCCCGAGCCGTCATTCGTCCCGTACGCGGACACGCGGTCGAGCAGCTCCGGTTGGAGCTTCTCGACCCCGAAGCCGGTCATCGAGTAGGCGGCCGCATCGGCCAGGAGCGCAAGCTCGACGCGCACAGGATGTCCGACAGCGAGGGACGCCATGCCGGCGAGGTTGTCCCCCCACGCAGCGGTCGCACTCACGGTGTTGTCAGGGGCGACCGCGCAGTCCGCCTGCCACGTCGCCTCGCCCTGGACCCAGTACCCGGGGAACGTGGTCGAGACCGCCTCGGGATCTGGCAGGACGGTGTCGTCCGCATCAGTGCAGACCTGGCTCCCGACGCCGACCGACGGGACGAAGATGGTTGGCACGGAGAGGTTGTTTCCCAGGCCTGACTCGTCCGCCAGGGAGGAGCCTGGCCAGGCTGCCGTTGCTGCTGTCCCCAGGATCAGCAGCCTCATACTGAGTCGTTTCCAGTTCAGTAATTGCATCCCTTACCTACGTTCCACGACCCCGTACTACCTGAACTCTTACGTACGACCGGCCCCACCTGAGAGAGCCGAACGTCGGCTCCGTCCCGGTCATTGGTCCCACCTCGGCGGTTCCGCCCGGCCGCCGAGGAGCACGTCGGGAACGACGATCTCCGTGGACGAGCGCGCGACGATGAAGACCACACCGAAGGGGCGCACACGGAGCGGCTGCGACAGCCATGACGGGCCGTTCGGGACGTGCACGAGCCAGCGCGCGGCCACCGGGTCGAAGTAGAACGCCCGGCGGATGGCCACACCGGCCGCGCCGAGCACGGACGCGATTTCGGTCGCTTCGCGGGCCGGGACGGCGATCACGTTGAGCCCCGGATGCAGCGAGGTGACGCGAAGCGCCGGCGCCTCCGCGAGGAAGGCCGGCACCACCACCCGGACCGAGCGCTCGCTGATGACCACCAGCGGCTCACCCTTGGCGAGACGGTCCGTCCCCGTGGAGGGAATCTCCTGCCCGAGCAGCGAGAAGCGGCGCACGTCAGCCGGACCAACCCCGAGAGGTTGCGCGAACTCGGCGACGCGTGTCCCGTCGGCTCCCGTGAATGTCAGCGTGTTTCGCCCGGCCTGGAGATTCACCACCTGGCGACCCAGCTCGAACAGGCCGAACAGGCTCAGATGGTCGGTCTCGAACGTCAGTACACCGTCCGCGACCACCGTCGGCAGCTCGACCCAGCGGCGCTCCTCGTCGTCCCAGCGCATGGCGCTGCTCATGGAGGACGCAGGAGCGTTTCCGCCGAGCGTGATCGACACGGACAGGTAGCCGTCGAGAGTGACGGGGTTGCCCGTGTCGGCATCGGTGAGCGAGATGACGAACGCTCGGCCGTCAACCGAAAGCAATGAGCCGCCCGGATGGTGCAGCGGGTGCGCGAGCTCGTCCTCGAGGCCGACCTCGGTCACGGCGAGCACCACGCGGGCGTGCCCGGCAACGAGGCTGACCGGCAGCTCGACGCGGATCGTGCCGTCATCGTTCGTCCACAGGAGCGTCCCCGTCTCCGGGACGTCCCGCGTTCCACGGACCTCATCGCGCTCGGGTGCGGGAGTCTCCTCGGCCGGGGGAGGAGGTTCGACGTGGTACACGTTCGTGACGATGACCACGGTGTCGAAGAGGACGACCCGGTCGGCCACGAGTCCCGAGACGGTCGACCCGTCGCCAATGGGCGACTGCGAGACCGAGCACGATGACCCGCGCAGGACCTCCGCCTGCGCGGACTCTCCCGCAACGAGCTGGAACGTGCGAGGTGTCACCTGGTCGGAACACTGGAGGATGTCCTCGTACTGCGTGCCCGAGGGCACCGTCCCGACCCCGGAAGCGGCGACGTCCTGGCGCAGCGTGACTGTCGCAGTGCGTGAGAGCGAAAAGCGCGCCTGTAGCTCGGCCCGCCACTGGGTGCCGGCGCCTCCACCGCAACCGCCCTCGTCATGCACGGCAGCGCTTCCCTCGCCACTGCCACTATCGCCGCCCTCGTCACCGTCCTCGCAGCCCGAGCCGCCGTCCTCGTGGCCGCCGTCGCATCCGCCCTCGTCGTTGTCCTCACAGCCCGAGCCACCGTCCTCGTGGCCGCCATCGCATCCGCCCTCGTCGCCGTCCTCACAGCCCGAGCCACCGTCCTCGTGGCCGCCATCGCATCCGTTCTCGTCGCCGTCCTCGCAGCCCGAGCCGCCGTCCTCATGGCCGCCATCGCATCCGCCCTCGTCGCCGTCCTCGCAGCTCGAGCCGCCGTCCTCGTGGCCGCCGTCGCATCCACCCTCGTCGCCGTCCTCGCAGCCCGAGCCCCCTCCGTGGTCCGAGCCCCCTCCGTGGTCAGAGCCGCCGCCCCCGCCGCCCTTACCAGCCTGGTCGCCCGTGCAGGCGCCACCCCCACCCCAGGGCGGACCGTTCCGCTCGACCTCGAGGACGCTGTACTGGTCCACGGACGAGACAACCAGGCCATTCGCCTGCACCGTGACATCGAGGTGATCCGTCGGGTTGGCGGGATCGTCGACGGCGCTGAACTCCGCGATGACCGTCCGCTCGGCGGCTCCGAACTGGCCCACCGTGAGCCGGTAGGAGCCCGCGCGGATCGACGTGAGCGAGACGTCGACGTCCCACGTCCCGGACGCCTCGTCGTATGAGAGCGTGGCGGTTCCGCCGGCGGTCGGGTTGTTCCGCGGTCGATCGTCGGCGTTGCCGGGGATACCGTCCGGTCCCTCGCAGCGCAGCACGGAGAACACCGCGTGCTCGGTGGTGCTCCACGAGTCGTCGACCTGGGCGCTGGCCACGGTGCCGCGCAGGACACCAGATGCCAGCACCCCCACGCCGAGGACGAACAGCGTCGCGTACGAGAGGAATCGGGGACGGGCAGAGCGGGGTGGCATGTGGGGACCCTCACAAGGAGTGCCGATCGTTGCAGCGTGCCAACCCCGCACCACTGCACGTTCGGGACGAGGGCGATGCTCAACCGAGCATCGCGACTCCGTCGGTATTTCGTCTCCGAGGAGACTCACTCCTGTTCAGCACGAACCTACGAGTGGCGCTTCATCGCGGCTGCGGCCCACCGTCGCGAGTGTGCGGGGCGGAAGTCCCTCGTCTCCGCGATGCTGCCAAGCCACACTGGGAGCGGCGAGGGCGGTGGCGACCGGGATCGTCCCGGCGTCCACCACCCTCACCGTTGTGCTCCTAGTTCACCGTCACGCTGACGTTCCACGTGTCCGCCGGCGGCTCGGCAGTCCCGGTACGCACGTAGTTCAGCGCGATCGAGGTCGAGCCCGCGGCGACCGCGCGATACTCGAACACCTGGTACCCAGGGGCGCCGAGCAGGTCGGACGCAGCCGGCACGTAGAAGGGATCACCAACCGGCACGAGGACGCTGGCGCTCGGCGCCGTGGCTACGACCCAGGAGTAGCCCGTCGATGCGTTCGACTCCAGGACGATCCGGATACGGTCGCCGGCCGCGACGGTCACGGTCGTGCCGCTGTCGGTATCGCCCAGCACCACGTCCGGCCGAGTGCCGGTGCATGCGACGAAGAACGGTTCACCGGCGCGGAACTGGTTCGGGAAGTCGTGGTTCACCCACGCCGGGGCTCCCGGCGAGTAGATCCGCCACCGGCCGCCGATCGTGACGGCGAGTGCCCGCGGCTCGCACTCCTGCAATCGCAGGTGAAGCATCACCCGCTCGCGGTCCTGGTCTCGCTCCATGGTCATGAGGCCCACGCCGCCTCCAAAGGGCGGAGCCTGGCGGAATGGCCCGGGGCCAAACCGGTGCCCCTGTCCCGGTCCGGGGCCGGAGGTCGCCGTCGGGGTGGGTGTCGGCGTCGCCGTCTGTGCCCATGCGGGCGCGCTCAACGCGCCCAGGAGCGTCGCCACCAGCGCTCCAGCAATCACGAACCGGGCCATCCTGCGCATGCACTGCCTCCATCGTTGGCGCGCCTCGGGTGAGAGGCGTGTCCTCTGCCTGGCACCCCGTACTACCCGGCACGCTAGGAGCGCTGGTTGAGATGGCGTGTGGCGGAAGGTCCTGCGCCACACCCGACGGTCGTCCCCAAAACCTGGTCCAGCGGCGCCCTGCGGCGCGCACCACACCGGCTGTTCACCACTCCCTCACCGACGGCCACCGGGCGGGGTGGACGATCTGCGCATCCGACCGCGACCGAGGCTCCTGCCGTGCATCGACCACGCCGCACTCGCTCAGCCCCTTCCGAGGTCAAGGGACTCGGCGCCGGTTCGGCGATCCTCGCGATCCTGCCCCGCGTCTCCCTCCTCCCGGCCTACTTTTGGCTCGCCGGAGCTGCGGTTGTCCTCGCGCAACTGGCGCGATCAAGCCGCCGACGCTGACCGTCGCGGGAGCGGTCGACGCGCCGCATTCTGTGGCATGCTTGCGCGAGGCTGGCGAGGTCGCTCGGGAAGGTGAACACCGATGAACGATCTGCTTGGCCGACTGACTGCGGGGGACTCGGGCGCGATCAGCCAGCTCGCCCGCCAATTTGGACTCTCGCCGCAGCAGGCAGAGGACGCCGTCCGGAATCTCGCCCCGGCGCTCACGGGCGCGATGTCGCGCAACGCGAAGCAGCCCGGCGGACTACAGGCCCTCCAGCAAGCCCTCAGCTCGGGCAAGCACGGTCGCTACTTCGATGACCCGACCAGCCTTGCCGACCCGGCAACAGCGGAGGACGGCAACAAGATCCTCGGACACCTGTTGGGCAGCAAGGACGAAAGCCGGCGCGTAGCCGGCGAGAGCGCGCGCGCCACCGGCATCGACGTCGACACCCTCAAGCAGATGCTCCCGCTGGTCGCCGGCCTGGTCATGGGTTCAGTCGGAAAGGGCGGCAGCGCCGGAGGTGCGGGCGGCCTCGGTGCGTTGCTCGAAGGACTGGCCGGCGCGACCGGCGATGGTGCGGCACCGGCGGGCCGAGGTGGGCTCGGCGGCATTCTCGGCAAGCTGCTCGGAAAGCGCTCCCGGTAGCTCGTCGCGCCGCAGAGAGTACGGCGCTCGCATTCATCGTCGTCCGTGCTCGATGCGTGCGGTGCCCCCATCACGCGCATGCCGTAACCTCGCGGGTGGGCCCGTAGCTCAGCGGTAGAGCAGGGGACTTTTAATCCTCCGGTCCAGGGTTCGAATCCCTGCGGGCTCACCATCCGGCCGCGAGTCGCGGAGCGACGTGGATCGCAATGGATACGACCGATCTGCTCGATGAGGACGAACGGGCCGAGGTCGCGCGCGCGATCGCTGGGGCAGCCGCGCACCGCACGGCCGAGCTCACCGAGGTCTACGTCCAGGCACGGGTCGCCGGGCTGTGCCGGGAGGGTGCGATCGAGCACCTCCGCGACGCGCTCGGCAGGGCGCAGAGCACCCGCTAGCGGTCGCGCTGGCGAAGCCCCCCGGATCGCTCCGCTCGCGGGGAGCGAGGCTGAAGTCCCGTCGGGCGGGGACGTGCGTCCGGTCTCAGATGACCACCTCCGAGAGAGGATCACACCCTGAGCAGGGACTGACCGCCCGGAGGTGGCTTTCGATGTATCGCAACGGACTGGTGGCGACGGACGGCTCGCAGACGGCGGCGGCCGTGTTCGAGCACGTCCACAGGGTGGTCGACCCGAACGGGTCCGTCACCGTCGTCGAGGTTATCGACGATGTCGCGCACATCTTCGCCCGGACGACGCCCGCCGGGTTCGAGTTCGGCATGGGGGCAGCGTATGACCCCCAGATCGCCGAGACCATCGTCGCGGCCCAGCGCGCCGCGGCCGAGCAGCACCTCGCCGCGGCGCGCACAGCCCTCGAGGCATCGGGGATGCGGCATGTGACCACGGCCGTGCTCACCGGCCTTCCGGGCGACACGATCGTCCGCGAGGTCGCCGAGCACGGGTACGACGTCGTCCTGATGGGCACGCACGGCCGCTCGGGGCTGCGCCGGGCCGTCCTCGGCTCGGTCGCGGACTACGTCCTGCGCCACCTCGACGGCGTCCCGGTGGTCCTCATCCACGCCAGCGAGCCGGAGTAGGCGCACCTTCGCTCGCCCACGGGAGGCGCGATCCGACTACGGCTCGACGCCCCGGGATGATGATGTGCCACGGGGCGACGCCGGCGTCTTCGCCAGCAGCTTCTCGCCGAACCATGCGGCGGAGAGTTCGGCGACGCGCTCCGCCTGGCCCGGCCCCTCGAAGAGGTGCCCGGCCGCGGGGATGACGACGAAGGAGTGCTCGCCGGCAATCTGGCCGGCGAGTTCCTCGTCGTCGCGCACGATCGGCCAGTCGTCTTCGCCAGCGATCACGAGCGTCGGGACGCGTACGTTGCGCGCGACGTCCAGCATGCCGCTGGCAGGGACGGCGCGCAGGACGAGCGCCCGGATGCGCTGGTCGCCGGCGGCCAGCACGAGCGTGACCACCGCGCCCGAGCTCGATCCGCTCACGCCGATCCGACCACGGTCAACCTCGGGACGCTGCTCGAGGGCGTCGATCGCCGACGCCAGGTCCTGGGACATGCGCTCGAGCGTGGCGTCCTCCATCGAACCTTCGCTGCTGCCGTGGCCGGTGAAGTCGATGAGGAACGCGGCGACGCCAGCCTTCACCAGGCGATCCGCGATCGCTCGGTTGCGCGAGCTGGTCCGCCCGCTCCCCATGCCATGGGAGAAGACCACCGCGGGTACGGGGGCGTTCGCGGCGGGCAGGAGCAGCGTGCCGGCAAGGCGCCGCCCGACGTTGTTACGGAACACGATCTCGAGCGAGCGCTCCGGGGCAGGCTCGTCGTCATCCGACTGGGCGTCGAACGCGTGCAGGATGCGGACGACCTCCTCGTCCTCGACCGGGTCGAACTCGTCGTAGTGCGCTCCGACCGCGTAGAAGAGCGGGGGACGCACCAGGCACACGACTTCGTCGGCCTCCGAGCGCATGGCATCGCAGGAGTCAGGGGCGCCGACCGGCACCGCCATGACCAGGCGGCCGGGGCGGGCCTGGCGCACCGACCGGAGCGCGGCACGCATCGTCGCGCCGGTCGCCAGGCCGTCGTCGACGACGATCACCGTGCGGCCCGCGATCGGCGCGACCGCACGCCCGGCGCGCAGCCGCACCTCCCGGTCACGCGCCTCCTGCATCGCCCGCTCGCTGGCGACCTCGAGGTACTCGCGCGAGACAGCGAGGTCGCGGATGTACTCGTCGTTCAGATAGCGACCGCCATTCGCGGTCACGGCGCCGATCGCGAGTTCGGGCTGGCCGGGCGCGCCAACCTTGCGGGCCACCACGATGTCGAGGGTGGCGCCCAGCGCCCGGGCGACGTGCGCCGCGACGGGGACGCCGCCCCGGGGAATCCCCAGCACCAGCAGTCCCGGCTCCCGCCATCGCTCCATCGCTGCAGCGAGCAGCCGTCCCGCCTCGTCACGATCTCGGAAACGCTCCTGCGCGGCCATGCTCACACCCGCCAAGTGCAGGCGAACCTGCGTACGCCGGCCCCGCCCGGAGGGTCGTGCGACGGGGGATGCAACGTGAGGGGCGAACGGCCCGGATGACCGGGACAGGCGTCCCGAGGGTGGGCAGACCATGGCCCCTCGGCAGCCCGCCCCACGACCTCCATGCTCTGGCGGGGTCGTGCGCGGGGGAGGATCTCCGTGCAGACGATCGTGGTGCCAGGCAACGCTCCCGTGCTGGCGAACGCCATCGCGCACGCGCTGGGCGTCGAAAGCGCACCTGCCTCGGTGGAGCGGTTCCCGGACGGCGAGTCGCACGTCGCGGTCCCCGGGGTCGTCGCACGGTCGCGCGTCGTGCTCGTCCAGAGCCTCGCGCCGCCGGTCAACGACCACCTCGTCGAGCTGCTGTTGCTCATGGACGCGGCGAGGCGGAGCGGCGCGGTGGAGATGCTCGTCGCCATCCCCTACGTCGGTTACGCGCGCCAGGATCGCCGCTCGGACGGCGACGCGGTCGGCGTGCGCGTCGTGGTGGACGCGATCACGTCGCGTAGCCCCACCCGTCTCTTCGTCGTGGATCCTCACATCGCATCGTTCGAAGCGGTCGGTGGGGTGCCGGTCGACACCGTCACCGCCGTAGCGCCGCTCGCCGGAGCCATCCGGGACGCGCTGGGCGAGGGCGCCCGCGACGCCGTCGTCGTGGCGCCGGACCTCGGCGCTGTGAAGCTCGCCGAGCGCTACGCCACCGAGCTGCAGCTGCCGACAGCGGTGGTGAGGAAACGCCGCATCAGCGGATCGGCGGTCGTCGCTCACGATCTCGTCGGCGACGTCCGGGGGCTCCGAGCGGTCATCGTCGACGACATGCTGAGCACCGGCGGCACCATCGAGGCTGCGGTAACGCTCCTGATCGAGCGCGGCGCGGTGCCGCCTGTCACGGTCGCGGCAACCCACGGGCTGTTCGTCGGACCGGCCGTCGAGCGTCTGCGCGCGCTGCCAGTCGCGCGGTTCATCGTCACGGACACCGTGCCCTCCACAGCGGCGATGGCCGCCCTGCCGCTGGCGGTCGTGAGCGTGGCAGACGTGCTCGCCGGGGCCATCAGCCGCCACGTGTGAGCGTCGCCTCGGCCGGAGCATGCACATCGAGGCCTTGCCGAAGGGAGTTGAACACATGCCACGCGAACACGAACGGGGGATCGGCGGCGAACCGGCACCTCGGCCGCTCCAGTCCAGGGCGGACGTGGCCCGCGACCACCGCGAACACGACATGGACTGGGCCCGCGACAACCTGGGCTCCGAGGATCCTCGAGAGCTCCAGGAACGCGGCCTGAATGTCCTCTTCGCGCCGTTCCTGAAGACGGGCGTGGAGGTGGTGAGCCTGCGCGACGGTCACGTCGACGAGTTCCAGCGCGAGGAGCACCTACCGCCAGCCGGGTACTTCGCGGAGCGAGCGTCCCTGGTCCGGTACTGCCGTGAGCGCGGGCTCCCGATGCAGGAGGTCGACGGCGCGATCGTCGTGCTGCCCACCGCCGGGGAGGCCGGAGATCCCCTCGAGCACGGGGGACACGCGTAGCCGCCGAGGCCGGCGGGGATCCTCCGAACACGGCGTCGTTGCGAGGGACGGCAGTCACGACCGCGAGGGCCCATCGGCTCTGTGCCCCTCCCCGGAGTCAGGCGATCGTGAGCAGGCGGGTTCGGCGCCCCAGGGGACGGGGGAACGCCATGTCGGAGATCGATGCCACCGAGGGCCGGTCGCTCCACGAACGCTGGCGGCGGTACATCGGCGAGGCGCGCGACGCCCTAGGTGCGGACGCGCCCACAGAGCGGCTCATCCACCGGGCGATCGCGTCCTGGCGTGAGCGAGAGCCGCCCGAGGTCGCATTCGTGGCGGAGCAGCTGGATGCGGAACTGCGCGAGACGAAGCACGAGACCGCCGAGGACACGCTGATCGATCGAGTCGAACGCGGCGATCTCGTCGGCCTGCGCCGTACCGCCGACGGCACCGTGGTCTACCTGGAGCCGAAGGCGTACGGCGAGCTGTCCGCGCGGCAGCGTGACGAGTTCGAGGCCTACGACCCGCTCATCGCGCGAGCGATCCGGCGGCAGGCGCTCGAGAGCGGCATGCCGACGCTCCACACGAGCAGCAGCTAGCCCGCCTCCCGCCGCGCGACGCCGTCCGTCGCCGCACCGGCGGTCGCCACGACCGATCCCACCGACCACGAATGTGCATCGATCTCCGGCACGAGGCGGGATGCCCAGGCAGCGAACGCCCGCCCGGGGGTGTGGAAGCGCGCGGTGAGCGGGTAACCGGTCGGCCAGTAGGTGCCCCAGTGGATCGGCCGCGCCGCGCGCGGGGCGATCAACGCGAGCGCCTGCGCCGCCTGCAGGGGGTCGAGGTGGCCTCCTCGCAGCGTGGGTCCCCAGCCCCCCACGGGCAGGAGCGCCGTGTCCACCTGTCCCCGCAGGTCCGACATGCCGTCAAAGAACCCCGTGTCTCCGGCGAAGTAGACCGACCTGGACGCCCCGATGAGGTAGCCGCTCGCGTGCGCCGTCGGCCCCGCCGGAGGGCGGAAGCCGCTGTGGTCCGCGGGGACGGCCGTCACCGGGACGCCCCGCACGACCAGCTCGCGGCCGGTGGGCAGCTCCTCGACGTGCCGGAGTCCGGCCCCGCGCGCGAAGGCGCCGGCGCCCGCCGGCACGACGATGGGGACGTCCTCCCCGATCTGGCGAAGCGACGGGAGGTCGAAGTGGTCCCAGTGGAGGTGGGAGATCAGGACGGCGTCGATCGGCGGCAGGTCCCGCGCATGGAGCGGCGCGGCGCGGCGGCGGACGTGCAGGAAGCGGCCGCGCAGCAGCGGGTCCGTGAGGAAGCGGACGTCCTCCCGCTCGATCAGCGTCGTCGCGTGGCCCAGCCACGTCGCCGACGTGCCACGCGCGAGGCCGTCGCCGTCTACGGAAGGAGCCGACGGATGAGGTCGGTGCGGTCGATGTTGCCGATGTGCGTGATCCACTCGTCCTGCATCTTGTAGGCGATCACGGTCACCCAGACCGCGACGCGGTGCCTGTGGAAGAACTGCGGCGCTGCCGACCCCTTGAACGCGCGGATGCTCGCGTACGCCAGGAACAGCGGCTCGAGGAAGTTCGGGAACGCGAAGAACACGCGCTCGTCGTCCGTCAGGAAGAACAGCGCCTGCCCCACCGTGCGGAACAGGAACAGCCCCAGGAGCCAGCGCCGGATCGGCCATCGCCGGCCGGCCACCACCATGAAGACGTACGTCACCCAGTCCGCGGACTTGTCGATCCGCTGGTAGACGCGGTCGCGTAGGCCCAGCGGGACGAGGATGTCGCCGTCCACGCTGTCCAGTACGAAGTTAGCCCACCCCGCCAGGAACGGGAACGGGACAAGGAGGATGGGAAGGAGGTACTTCAGGGCGACGACGACGACCACGCCGATGCCCCTGAGGAGATCCGTCATCCAGCCACCCCCGCAGCGACGCTACTCGCATCGAGCCAGCACAGGCCCATCTTCGCGCAGTCAGACGATCGCGGGGGACCTTTCGCAGGTGGGCGCGAGACCCGCGTCCAGCTATGACTCGTACCTCCGGGAGCGATGAGGTCGCCCCTGGAGCCTCCGATGACACGCTAACGATCTTGGCGACGCCGGCCGAGGAGCAGCCCGCGATCGGGAGGCTCGGAGACCGAGGAGTGACTCGTCGCGGCGAGGTGCTGGGCGAACACCCCGCCGCGACGGTCATCAGCCTGTGCGAGCGCGAGGCCTTGAGATGGCGACCGGTTGGCCCTCGCGGACCTACCCTGCCGGCAAGGCCTCGTGCGGTGCACAGCGCATCACGAGTTCGACCACGGTGCCACGTCCGGGAGCGCTCTCGATCGACAGCGCCCCTCCGGCCTTGCGGGCCCGCAGCTCCATGTTCTTCAGGCCAAAGTGCCCATCAGGATCGGGCGCCGCGGCGTCGAACCCATTGCCGTCGTCCTCGATCCGGACTCTGATGCTGTCGGTCCCCAGCGACGCGAGCTCGATGTCCACGCGGCTGGCCTGGGCGTGCCGGCGGGCGTTGGAGAGCGCCTCGCGCACGAGGAGAAACGTGGCGAGCGCCTGTTCCTCGTCCAGCCCCGAGAAGTCCGCATCGCGGACGTCGACCCGCGTCTCGGGGCCGTCGGTCGCGCCGGCGAAGTGCGCCAGACCCGTGAGCGACTCGGCGAGGTCGCCCGTGAAGTCGACGGGGCGGAGGTCGCGCACGTACCGGCGGATGTCGTCGATCGCGCCGTCCAGCTCCTGGATGGCCTCGTTGACCTCGTCGCGCTCTGTGGGAGACCACGTTGCCGCGCGGCGGAGGACGCTGTTGAGCCGCAGACCCACGGCGTACATGGTCTGCATGACGCCGTCGTGCAGGTCGGCGGCGATGCGGTCGCGTTCGTCCTCGATCTCGGTCTCCGCCTGGAGGATCCGCCGCTCTTCCTCGACCTGGAGCTGACGCGTGATGTCGCGCGAGATGCCCTCGATCGCCACGGGCCGGCCCTCGGCGTCGCGCTCGATGCCGAAACGCTGCTCGAGCCAGTGCCATTCACCGTCACGCGACTGCACGCGGAAGACGACGGGTTCCCGGGCCGTCTCGGGCGCAGCGAACCAGGCGTCCAGCTCCGCGTGGTCGCCGGGATGGACGATGCGCCGGAGGAACGACGGATCGTCGTACAGCTGTGCGGGAGACCAGCCGAGGGAACGCTCCACGGACGGGCTGACATAGTCCACGAACGGAGCCGGCACCAGGTTGACGCGATACACCACGTCACTCTGGTTCTCCGTGATCAGGCGGTAGCGCGCCTCGCTCTCGCGAAGCTCGGCCTCCATCCGGCGGCGCTCGGTCACGTCGCGGATCGTGACGAAGATGAACATGTCGCCGTCGGTGTAGACGGGCGCCAGGCTGACCTCGACAGGGAACTCGCTGCCATCGCGACGCCGCGCGAGCAGCTGCAACTCCTGCCCCATAGGACGAGCGGCGGGCGCGGCTCCGTACGAATCACGGTGACGGCGGTGGTCGGCGCTGAGCCGGTCCGGGACGAGGCGCTCGACGGATCCGCCCACGAGTTCTTCTCGTGAGTAACCGAAGAGCAGTTCCGCCTGGCCATTCGCGAACCGGACGGTGCCAGTCGTATCCACGATCAGAAATCCATCAGGCGCGAAATGCGCCATCGATCGAAAGATCGTGGTCGGGAGATCGTTGAGCGGCGAATTCATCGGATGGCTGACCCCCCGCTACATGCTTGCTCCTGCCCGTGCCTGTTCCGGCCACCCCATTTCCCCCGCCACCTCCACGCGTCGACTGGGGCATCGGTCGAGCAGAGGCAACCGAAGCGTATTCGCACCGAGCGGCACGGCTGCGGACAACTGGTTGAGCAGGGGATGAGTTCCGGAGGTGTTACCGGGCGGGCGGCTCGTCTTTGCGGGGCAGCGGGAATACGCGGTTCATCCGCTCGTAGCACTCGCACGTGGCAGCCTCGAGGCCTGCGCGGTCGACGATCTCGATCTGACCCTGGCCCACGCGGCGGATGAGCCCGTCGCGCTCGAGGTTGAGCAGCGACTCGGTCACGCTCTGGCGCCGAACGCCGAGCATCTCCGACAGGAACTCGTGAGTGATGACGATGACGTTGTCGTCATCGTCGCGGTCGTTGACGAGCAGCAGCCAGCGGGCGCAACGCTGCTGCACTGAGTGGAAGCGGTTGCAGGCGATGGTCAGGGTCGCCAGCCAGTGGAGCCCGGCCTGGTATTCAGCCGCCGGCAGGGTCAATGCACGGACGAGCGCGAGGTCCTCGCGGAGCGCGGCCACAGCAACCCGCAGAGCCTGCCCGGGCACCTGGACCACGCACCGCCACGGCACCACCTCCCGGCCCAGGATCGCCGCCGATCCGATGACGCCTTCACGGCCCACGAGGCCTGCCTCGATCGACTGGCCGTCCTCCATGATCGTGAGCATGGAGATCGCGCCGGAGACCGGGAAATACACCCACTCGATCGGCGTTTCCGCCTCGACGACGACCTCCTTGTGACGGAGAGGGACGACGTCGGCGATCGCGATCAGACGTGCTCTCAGGCCATCCGGCAGCACGGCGACCAGGTGATTCTGCTGCCCGTCGGAACCCATCCCGTAACCCGATTCAGGACAGTGCAGGCAAGATGGCCGAGATCGGGGCCTCTCGCAGACAGCGTCCACCGTTCGTACCGGTGACCCCGACCGCAAGCTGCCCGATACCGGACAACTCCCGATCGTTCCGTGGCACGACCTCCAAGCTTCGACGAATGCGGCCGCATCATGCCTTACGGACGCGTATCCGTGGCAGTCCTTCTGCTTGCAACAACAACAAGAGACTGGTCGCGGGACTTGCTGCCGCTCACGCGGGGACCAAAGGCACTCCGATTACGTGAACTGACAGATGCAAGATCCCTCTGCGGAGTCGAGAGCAGGGGTACACCGGTGGGACGCCGTATTGCTTCGCAGTCGGACGATTTCGGCCCGACCGGCGCGCCACGCCTCGACCCCTGGGCGCAGGAGATGCGCGACGGACTCACCTGTCTGCGCGGGTACGCTCAACTGGCCCTGCGGCGACTCGACCGACAGTCGCTGGGCGAGGCCGACCTGCGTCACATGTTGCGGATCCTGGAGGGGGAAACCCGTCGCGTCGAGCGACTGGTCGACCAGCTCGCCGGGCCCGTCGCCATCCGCCCGAAGCGGGTCGACCTCGTACCGTGGGTGCGGCGGACGGTGGGCGCGGTCCGCGTTCGGCAACCGGCGCGTCGCTTCAACCTCCGTACGCCGAGGCGGCTACGGGCACGCCTCGACGCGTCTCAACTCGAGTGGGTCGCGACAGACCTGATCGAGCACGCGATCGAGCACAGTCCCCCTGACACGCCGATCACCATCGCCCTCGACCGCAACGGGGAGGGATTCGAGCTCTCCGTGCAGGATGAAGGGCCGGGAATCGAGCGGGACGAGCTCGGCCATGGCTCGCCGCGCGGACTCATCAGGCCGGGTGCGGGCGACCAGCCCGGCGGCGGCACCGAGCTCCACCTCGCGATCCACCTCGCACGCCTGGCGGCGGAGCGCATGGGAGGCTCGCTCTCGCGCGACACCTCGACGGCCATCGGCACACGGTTCGTCGTGTCCGTCCCCGCCGTGTAGCGCCCGATCGTTTCTGCGGCGCCTACGGCACGAGGACCGCGGCGCCCACCAGCCGGCCGCGGCGCAGGTCCTCCAGAGCATCGTTGGCGCGCTCCAGCGAGTACGTCACCATGTCGACGAGGACGGGCAGACGCTCGACGCGGGCCAGGAAGTCCGCGCCGTCAGCACGAGTGAGATTGGCGACCGAGCGGACCACCCGTTCACCCCAGAGCAGGGAGTACGGAAAGCTCGGGATGTCGCTCATGTGGATCCCCCCGCACACCACCACGCCGCCGGGCCGCACGGCGGCCAGCGCTACCGGGACGAGCTCCCCAGCGGCGGCGAAGATGACTGCTGCGTCCAGCGGCCGCGGGGCGACCTCGTCGGATCCGCCAGCCCAGGCCGCGCCCAGCTCCCGGGCGTGCTCCTGCGCATCGCGGTCACCGGGCCGGGTGTACGCGAACACTTCGCACCCGTCCTGCACCGCGACCTGGCAGAGCAGGTGCGCGGCTGCGCCGAAGCCGTAGAGCCCGAGCCGCCCCGGGTGAAACCCGATCGCCCGATAGCTCCGGTACCCGATCAGCCCGGCGCACAGCAGGGGTGCGCTCGTCACCGACGACAGCCCGGCGGGCAGCACGAAGCAGAAGCGGGCATCCGCCACGGCGTACTCGGCGTACCCGCCGTCCACCGTGTACCCGGTGAACTCAGCCCGCGGGCAGAGGTTCTCGCGGCCGGCGAGGCAGTCCTCGCATGCGCCGCACGTGGAGGCCAGCCACGGCACTCCGACGCGGTCGCCGGGTCGGAGGGACTCGACGTCCTCACCCACCTCGACCACGGCGCCGACGATCTCGTGCCCCGGGATGAGGTCGGGCTTCGGGCCGGGCAGCTCCCCGTCCAGCAGATGCAGATCGGTGCGACACACCCCGCACGCGAGGACACGGAGGAGCACCTGGTGCGGGAGTGGGGCGGGCCGAGGAACCTCGCAAAGGACGAGAGGACCACCGGACGCCTGCAGCATCATCGCGCGCATGTCACCGCCCCCGATGCGGCCGGCTACCGCGGCCGCAGTGGCTGCCGCGAGTGAGCCAGGCACCAGGCTGAGAGCCGGGCTCGGTGTCCTGCGTTGGGCATCGAGCCCCACGTCGCCGGGATGCGATCAGGCCCCGCACGGAGCGGGGCCTGACCGTCGAGCCTCTGGCTTCCGCCTTGGCGCGTACCTGGGACATCAATGTCCCATGCGCCGGGGCGAACCACCGGCGACAGCGAACACGTGACAGCTTCCACCGGAGGCCCCGGAGCGGTGACCGGCTCGGTCCACTCGCGGCCTCCCTGGCTCTGGGCGGCTCGTCCACGCCGCCGTGCCCCGAGGCTACTCGCGCTCGACGAGGCCCCGCGAGGCCATACGTCCCTGAACGGTCGGGCCACTGGTCCGCCCCTCTCGCCCCCGAACGATTAGCACCGCACGGAGGAGACCTTTGTCCCGCCGCGACACTGGCGGCTCGTCGTAGCATGGCTCGTGGGGTCGGCGTTCTGAGAGGAGCGACCGATGACCAGCGAAGTCGCCCGCGTCACCGAGATCAGCGCCCGGTCCAGCGTGAGCTTCGAGGACGCCATCAAGGTGGGCGTCCAGCGCGCGACGAAGACCCTGCGGGGTGTGACCAACGCCTGGGTGAAGGAGCACAGCGTGCAGGTCGACGCCGGGGGCAACATCAGCAGCTACCAGGTCAACCTGCTCGTCACGTTCGTCCTGGACGAGGACAACTCATGACCACCGAGGACACCGGCGCCCGCGAGGAAGTCCGCGAGGAGGGCGCGCCGGACGTGCCCTGCGCGGCCTGCGGGCATGACGGGCACCGGCATCGCCTCCGCGAGTTCGAGCTCAGCGGGACGACGGTCCGCGACACGTTCTGCGAGGACTGCGACGCTCCATGCGAGTACGTCCCTCGGCCCGACGCGTGAGTTCGGCATGACGGCCGTCGCCGTGGGGGCGGCCGGGAGGAAGCCATGTTCCACAACATCCTGATCCCCCTCGACGGTTCCGCGTTCGGAGACCGCGCGCTCGCGTTCGCCACGGACCTGGCCGAGGCAGCGGCGCCCGTGACGCTCCTGATGGTCACCGGGCCGGGCGCGACACCCGAGGAAGCCGACGCGGCGAGGTCCTACCTGCGCGACCGGCAACAATCGTTGGTGAGCGCAGGGCTGCAGAACGTCAAGGTCGAGCTGCGCGAGGGGGATCCGGTGCTCGCGATCCTCGACGTCGCGCGGGAACTCGTGGTCGACCTCGTGGTGATGGCGACGCGCGGCCACGGCGCCAGGGAGGCGGAGGGCCTGGGGAGCGTGGCCGCTGGCGTGCTCGGCGCGGCCCCCTGCCCGGTCTTCATGGTCCGCGTCGCCCGGCCCGAGCCGCCCCGGACGACCGCGGAGGAACGCTGGCAGTCCGAGGGCGGCGCGAACGTAGGCTAGGTCGGGCTAGGTGAGATCGAGCAGCCGCGCGGCGGCGCGCGCGACGACGATCTCCTCGTCCGTCGGGACGACCCAGCACGATACCCGGCTGCCCCGCGAAGAGATGCGCGGGCCGTGGGCCTCGTTCGCGCCGACGTCGACCTCGACGCCGAGCCAGCCCAGGCGATCGAGGATGCGCGCTCGGATCTCCGGGCTGTGCTCGCCCACGCCGGCCGTGAACACGATGGCGTCGAGGCCTCCCAGCGCCGCCGCGAGCGATCCGACCGTCCGTGCGCTCCAGTACACGTAGTACTCGATGGCCTCCTCGGCCCTCGGATCGTCGCTGCCGAGCAGGACGTCCATGAACGCGCTCACGCCGGAGAGACCGAGCAGGCCGGACTCGTGGTACAGGAGGTGGTTGACCGCCTCCACCGCCATGCCTCGAGACTCCAGCAGGTACAGGATCACGCCGGGGTCCAGGCTGCCGCACCGGGTGCCCATCGGCAGGCCATCGAGCGGGGTCATGCTCATCGTGGTCGCGACGCTCCGGCGCTCCCGCATCGCGCACATGCTCGCGCCGTGCCCCAGGTGGGCGACGACGACACGCCCCTCGGCGCCCTCGCCCAGGTATGCCGGCAGCGCGGACGCGATGTACTCGTAGGAGAGGCCGTGGAAGCCGTAGCGCCGGACGCCGCCCGCGGTGAGATCACGAGGCAGCGCGAACGTCGCCGCGGGGCCGGTCACCGTGCCGTGGAACGCCGTGTCGAAGCAGGCTACCTGCGGGAGCGTTGGGGCCACCTCCGTCAGGGCTTCAATGGCGCGGAGGTTGTGGGGCTCGTGCAGCGGCGCGAGCTCGTTGTAGCCGCGCAGGTCGGACAGCACCTGCGGAGTGACCAGCGTCGGCTGGACGTACCGGGTGCCGCCATGCACGACGCGGTGTCCGGCTGCCACGAGACCGAGCCCGCTGAACCGGCCGTCCAGCCACGTGAGCGAGGCCTGGAGCGCCGCGCTGTGCGCTGCACCGACGTCGAGCGTGCGCTCGTCCGTGATCCCCTCGTCATCGGTCGCCGACCAGCGGACGTCGCCGCTACCCAGCCCCGAGGCCTGGATCCGCGCCCGGAGGTGCAACTCGGATCCATCGAGGGCGTATGCCCCGAGCTTGAGGCTGGACGAGCCCGCGTTGACCGCGAGCACACCGCGCTCGGCCTCACCCATCATTCGCCCCTTACCCCTTCCGCCCGTCGTCGGAAGCCATTGGGAGTCCTCGGGGGACAGTGGGGAGGGAGGGATCCTCCCCACCATCTCCCTCATCGCGTGCGAGCCACCTCCGCGGACGCGATTGCGGAGGCCATCACGCTCACACCAACGATCTCGGCGACAGACGCCCCCCGCGAAAGGTCGCAGATCGGGCGCCTGAAGCCCTGCAGGAGGACGCCGTACGCCTGCGCTCCGGCGAGCGCGCGCACGAGCTTGTAGGCGATGTTGCCCGCGTCCAGGTCCGGGAAGATCAGGACGTTCGCGCGTCCGGCCACCTCCCCGATCGGGTCGAGCTTGCGCCGTGCCACGTCGGCGTCGAGCGCAGCGTCTCCCTGGAGCTCACCCTCCACGAGCAGCCCCGGGGCCCGTTCATGCACGACGCGCGTGGCCTCGATGACCTTGTCGGCGTCCGGGTGGGTCGCGCTCCCCTTCGTCGAGAACGAGAGCATCGCCACCCGGGGCCGCCAGCCCAGCAGGTCTTCCGTCGATCGGGCCGTCGCGATCGCGATGTCCGCGAGTTCCTGCGCGGTCGGGTTCGCGTTCACCGCGCAGTCCGCGAAGACGAGGGCCTCGCCCTCCGGACCCTCGTATCCCGGGATCTCCAGGACGAACAGGCTCGAGGGGATCGCGATCCCCGGCGCCATGCCGATCAGGGATTGGCCGGCCATGATGACGTCGGAGGTGGGGGCGGTCGCTCCGACGACCATCGTGTCGGCGTCGCCGGCGGCGACCATCATCGCCCCGAAGTAGGACGGACGCCGCAGCAGCAGCGCCGCCGCACGCTCGGACAGTCCTCGGTCGGCGGCACACGCCGCCACGTACCGGTCGCGCTCGGGCGCGGAGGCGGGATCGAGGATCCTCACCTCGCCACTGGACGCGCTCGACGCACCGCCCGCCTGCTGGACCGAGGCACGCACGGCGCCGGCCTCCCCCAGCACAACGGGACGCGCGATGCCCTGGCGCGCCACGTCGACCGCCGCGGCGACGACGCGCTCGTCGTCGCCCTCCGGGTACACGATGATCGGCGCGGGCGAGGCGATACGAAGCCTCAGCCGATCGAGGACGGACACCCCGCTACCCTCGTTCCGCCGCCGCGATGATGTCCGCCACCGTCCGGAACCGCATCACCTGGTCGTCGGTGAAGGCGATGCCCAGCCGGTCCTCGAGCGCGACCGCCAGCTCGACGCGCCCGAACGACCGGATGCCCAGGTCGTCCATGAGCTTCGCGTCCGGGCGTACGTCCCCCACCGGTCGCCGGGCGACCCCGGCGACCGACTCGCACACCACCTCGGCGATAGACGGCTGCGTCGTCATCTCAGCCCACCTTCGCCTTCTCCAGCCGGAACGCGAGGACCGGGAGGTCGGGCCGCTGCAGCACCGTAAGGACGATCGGCTGCTCACCCTGCGAAAAGAGCGCCTGCACCGCTTCCGGGGTCGCCTCGACGCCGTCGAGGATGCCCTGTACCACCACGCCCTCCGCGAGCAGGACGTGCGCGTAGACGTAGGGCGCCATGTCCGCGAAGCGCGGGTGTGGCGACGGCGCGAGGTTGTGCGACGCGAAGAGGAGCGTCCCCTTGCCGGAGACCTCGCGCGGCTCGACGTCGAACGAACGGCAGTGCTCGCACGCCGCGGCCGGCGGAAATGAGTAGTGCTGGCACGAGTTGCAGAAGGCGCCGATGAAGCGCCCCTCGGCGAGGCCGTCGTAGTACTGCTGGATCAGTGAGATGGCCATGTCAGCCCTCCGCCGTCAGGACCAGCACGGTCCCGATCATCGAGTAGCCGTGGGTGTGGATGACGGAGACCTCTGGTGGCTTCGGAATCTGGCGACCATCGGCCTCGCCGCGCATCTGCTTCACCGCCTCGTAGGTGTCCGAGCCGGCGCTTGCCGCCCAGGCGTGGCCGAACGCATGCCGGCCGCCGTGGGTGGTCATCGGTCGCTTGCCGTCGAACCGCGTCTCCCCGCTCGCCATCTGCTTCAGGCCCTCTCCCGGGCGGAAGTAGCCGGTCAGCTCGGCGGTGAGGACGCCCGAGATGTGCGAGCAGTCATGGGTGTGGAGGTACTGGATGTCCTCCGGCCCAATGCCGGACATCTGGTACGCGCGGTCGATCGCCAGCCGGTCCATCTCCCAGATGGTCGGGTCCTCGCCGTACCACGGGTTGTTCTTCACCGAGACCCCGAAGCCCGCCACCGTGACCGGCGCCTTCTTGAGCCCGCGGGCGATCTCGCCCCGGGTCAGCACCATCGCGGACGCCCCGTCCGCCGGCGTCACCAAGCTCCGCAGGCGCGCGGGCCACGAGGCGAACGGGTTGTAGCGTGACTGCCAGAACTCGAACGGGTCGTTGAACCCGAGACGCTTCGCCTCGTCCTCGATCGTCTCCTGGATGAACGCCTTGGGCGTCTTCGATCCGTGGAACCGACGGGTCAGCGCGATCTCGTACATGTAGCGGTCGTAATCCGCCGCGGACACGCCGTACTTCCGCATGTACGCCTGGCCGAGGATGCCGTTGTACGTCGAGAAGATGTCGTAGCCCTGCGGCACCGCGTACGCCTGGTCGACGGACATGTCGGTCCAGAGCCACATCTCATCGCTCGGGATCGCCTCGCGCTCGTACGGGCTGTGGCCCTTCGGCTTCGTGCGCGTGGTTTCGAGCCCCAGCACGAGCACGTTGTCGTGGGCACCGGACGCGATCGCCTGGACGGCCAGCGTCGCGCCGACGTTGGTCGTTGAGCAGGCGGTCTCCATGTGCACGGCCGAGGTGTATTCCTGGCCGATCCAGCTCGCGAGCTGCGAGTAGGTCGACGGCAGCTGCGACGACTGCGTCATCAGCTGACCCACGATGACCAGGTCGATCTGGTCCGTGTCGATCCCGGCATCCTCGATCGCCTCACGCGCGGCCAGCGTCCCCAGCTCCTGAATGCTGAGGCCCTGTAGCTCCTCGGTGGTCAGCAGGTCGCCGAAGCGGGTACATCCGACGCCTGCAATGGCGACCGTCTCCTTGAGCTTCCTCGCCATCTGAGATCCTTCCTCCGCCCTCGGGGGCGGAATGACTTCGAGGCTCGACGCAGTCGAACCCCGGCGAGCGAATCGTGGATGCTTCCTCCTCGGCCTCGTGAGGGCGCATCGTCCCGAGGAGCGGCCATCGTTGGTCCCGCCCGATACGCTCCAGCGCAGCGGCGTGAGCCCTGAACCCCACTCAACCTCCGACGAGCCCAGCGCTCGGCCGGCTTGGCTTGCTCGCTCGGGAGGCCAGCTCAGTCGTCGCGGGCCGCGTCCAAACGTCCCAATCACACAGGGGCACAGGTCTCTGCACGCGTGCCGCCGGAGGGCGCACCCTGCCGGGGGGACGGCGCTCCGGGCAGAGACCATGCACGCGCAACTCATCCGATCCTGGGACATCCACCGTCTCGACCAGCGGCGATGCCTGCCGATGCCAACGCCCGCGGACGTGTGGGACGCCCTCGCGCGTGCCGGGCTCGACGTCCTGAGCGTCAGCTCCGACCGCCAGGAGCACCTCCGCGTCGAGCTCATCAACGAGGAGCGAGGCGGGATCGAGCGGGCTCAGGACCTGGCGAAGCGCCTGTACCCCCGTGCGCGCGTGGAGGTCCTGGCAGTCCCGGAGTCAGTAGCCTTCCAGCCCTGACCCGCTCGTTGACCGCGTAACCTGCGTTCCACCGTCCCTCAACCAGACGGCAGTCTCCTCGCCGGGACACTTCCCGTGCATCCGGCTTCCCGAGGAGCAGGCATGGTCGACGACGCTCCAACACACTCCATCCCGCGCTCCCACGCATCCGGCGTCGCCCTCGCGGGCACACTCCCCGACCTCGGCCGGCGCATCCCCATCGAGGACTCCAACCTCACGCTTCGCCTCATCCCGGGAAAGGACCTGGATGGCGGCCAGGTCCGAGAGGTCATCGAGCTGCTGCGCGAGGCGTTCAACGGCGGGCCCAGCTGGTTCGCCCTGCCCGTGCCGGAGGCGGATCACCTGCGATGGAAGCTGGTCGACCCTCCGTTCAGGACGAGCGCATGGCTGACCGAGGAACCCGATGGCACCATCGTCGGCTTCAGCGGGCGCCTCTACCGGCGCTGGATCGTGCGGGGCGAGGAACGCATCGGCCGCGACGGCGTGGAGTCGGCGATCCATCCCCGGTACCAGGGGAGCGGCCTGTACCGACGCCGCAGCGAGATCTCCGACACGCTCCCCCGCGAGGAGGACTTCCGCCTGAGCTTCGGATCCCACCCCGCGTCGTTGCATCGGCGCAGGGTCAAGGGCACGCCGGAGCTGGCGAACCCCCTGGACAACCTCGTCCGTCCGCTGGACGTCGGGAAGTTCGTGCGGCGCCGCCCAAGGGTCGCGTTGCCGACGGGGAGTCGGACGCGCATCGCCCTCGAGGAGCAGCAGCGCCGCCGCATCCCGAAGCCCGCCGTCTTGAAACAGGCCGTGTGGCGCGCCCGGCTCCTGCGGCAGCGCCTCCGCTATCGAAGCCTGGAGTTCTACCGCGACGACTACGTCACCCGCACGGTGGACCGGTTCGATGACCGCATCGAGCACTTCTTCGAGGTCGCGGCGCGGCCGTTCGCGCTGATCCAGCTTCGCGACCAGCGGACGCTCAACTGGCGCTACGTGGACCGGCGCGCGGGCCCCTTCACGATCCGCATCGCCGAGGCCGGCGGAGAGCTCCTCGGCTACGCGGTCACGCGTGCGACGGCGTCAGGGGCCGATCTCGCAGACCTGCTCGCGCTCCCCGGACGCGAGGACGTTGCCTACGCGCTCATCCGCGACGCGATCGACCTCGGCCGCCGCGCGAGGTCCCCAGCGATCCGCGCGTGGATGTTGCAGAACCATCCGTACCACCGGCTGCTGCTCCACCATGGATTCATGCCGGTGCGCCGCATCGTGACCCCGGCCTTCCAGGACTACGGGAACACACGCGACTACGGCTTCATGCACGACCCGCAGGCGCGGATTCACATCATGCTCGGCGACACGGACCACGTCTGAGGTCTGGCGACTGAGGTCTGGCGACTGAGGTCTGGCGACTGAGGCCCGGCGCCCCGGAGGCGGGACGCCGGCCGGACTCCGGTCGGCTCAGAAGTGCCACGGGAAGCGGCTGTAGTCCGGGCTCCGCTTCTCCAGGAAGGCGTCCCGGCCCTCCTGCGCTTCCTCCGTGCCGTAACCCAGGCGCGTCGCCTCGCCAGCGAACAGCTGTTGGCCGACGAGACCCTCGTCCGGCAGGTTGAACGCGTACTTCAGCATCCGGATTGCCGTCGGGCTCTTGCCGTTGATCGTGGCGGCCCACTCCAGCGCCTTCCGCTCGAGCTCCGCGTGCGGCACCACGAGGTTGATCGCGCCCATCTGGAAGGCCTCCTCCGCCGAGTACTCCGGCGCGAGGAAGAAGATCTCGCGGGCGCGCTTCTGCCCCACCTGCCGCGCGAGGAGCGCCGACCCATAGCCGGCGTCGTACGAGGCAACGTTCGCGTCCGTCTGCCGGAAGACCGCGTGCTCCCTGGAAGCGATCGTGAGGTCGCAGACGACGTGCAACGAGTGCCCACCGCCGGCCGCCCAGCCGGGCACGACGGCGATGACGACCTTCGGCATGTGCCGGATCAGGCGCTGCACCTCGAGGATGTGGAGACGGCCCAGCTTCGCCGGGTCGATCTGGCCTGAGTCGTCGTTCTGGTACTGGTAGCCATCCTTGCCGCGGATGCGCTGGTCACCCCCCGAGCAGAACGCCCAGCCCCCGTCCTTCGGTGACGGCCCGTTCCCGGTCAGGAGCACCACGCCCACTGTCGACGTCTGCCGCGCGTGGTCAAGCGCCGTGTAGAGCTCGTCGACGGTGTGCGGGCGGAAGGCGTTCCGCACCTCCGGACGGTTGAACGCGACGCGCACCACGCGCCGGTCAGACGTCCGGTGGTAGGTGATGTCGGTGAACTGGAAGCCCGGGACTTCCTCCCACACGCTCGGGTCGAAGATCTCAGAAACCATGACTGCACCTCTCCCGGCGGGCGCCTCGGCGGAGCGGTCGAGGACCGCGCGGCGACCGCGCTCGATTGTGAGGGAATCCGGCGCGGCGGGCCAATGGGGGAGACGTCAGCGCCCCCGGAGGGAGGAGTAGACTCCCGGCGGAAGCGAACCCCCGTCCGGGCGAGGAGAACGAGATGCGCGCCGAGATCGTGTCGATCGGTACCGAGATCATGCTGGGTGAGATCACCGATACGAACGCCGCATTCATCGCCGGCAAGCTGCCGCAGTATGGCATCGACCTGCTCTGGGTGAGCCAGGTGGGCGACAACCCCGGGCGCATGCACGAGGTGGTGCAGCGCGCCTGGGATCGCAGCGACCTCATCTTTCTCACGGGCGGCCTCGGCCCCACGGAGGACGACATCACGCGCGAGACCATCGCCGGCGTCCTCGGCGAGGAGCTCAGTGTCGACGCCGAGCAGGAGGCGATCCTCCGAGCGCGGATGGAGAGCGGCGGGCGGAAGATGCCCGAGCGGAACATCAAGCAGGCGATGGTCATCCCGTCGGCGCGGCCGCTCGCCAACCCGCGGGGCACCGCGCCCGGGTGGTGGGTGGAACGCGACGGCAAGATCATCGTCATGATGCCCGGCCCGCCGGCCGAGATGACCCGGATGTGGGAGCACGAGGTCGCCCCGGAGCTGGAGAAGCGCTCGGACTCCATCCTCGTGTCCCGCACCCTCAAGACCACCGGCCTCGGCGAGAGCACGGTCGATGAAATGCTTTCGCCGCTCCTCTCCTCCACGAACCCGTCGATCGGCATCTACCACCGCGCGGACGGCGTCCACGCCCGCATCTCCGCCAAGGCGAAGACGTTCGATGAGGCGCGCTTTCTCATCGAACCGGTGGAGGCGGAGGCGCGGAAGATCCTCGGCGTGTACGTGTGGGGCGTGGACGACGAGAGCATCCAGGAGGCCGTCGGCCACATGCTCCGCGGCCAGAACCTCACGATCGGCCTGATGGAGAGCGCCACGTCCGGCCTCATCGCGAGCACGATGACCGACATCGACGGCTCGTCCGACTACTTCCGCGGCTGTCTCGTGACCTACCAGACGGACGTGAAGCACGCGTTCGGCGTCCCGGCCGAGGTGACCACGATGCACGGCGTGATCTCCCGCGAGACCGCGGAGGCGATGGCGAAGGCCGCCCGCGAGCGGCTCCACAGCGACATCGGCATCGGCATTACCGGGATCGCCGGCGGAACCGAGGTGGAAGAGCAACCCCCCGGCACGATGCACATCGCCCTCTACGACGGCAACGAGCTGCGCTACGCCTACAGCCGCTACTACCAGGGCCGCGACGCTGCGAAGAAGCGAGCGGTGCTGTCAGCCCTCACGCTCCTCCGGAACTACCTCATGGAGCGGGCAGGCGCGGACCTCGAGTAGAGTCCCGGCCCTCATGCTTTCGACCGGACGCAAAACGGCCCGAGGATCTCCTCGGGCCGTTCAACTGGTCGCTCCGTCCGGGACTACTTGCAGTAGCCCATGATCGGTGTGTTCGTCGGGATGCCGGCCGCGAAGTGCGACGTCCACGTCGCGTTCACGAAGGCCGGGAGGCCGGGCGTGTAGGAGATGAACCGACCTCCCGTGGTCGCCCAGAGCGAGAGGTCGGCCGTCGGACACCCGCCACCCACGGCGAGCGCGACCAGCTGCGACGTCGTGCCGCCACCGAACACGAACAGGCTCACGCCGTCCGTCGGGAGACTGCCGCCAACGAGCAGTCCGGACGAGCTCTGGTAGACGAACGTCACGGTGCCGGTCGCCAGCACCCCGTCCGACGAGCGCACCTCGACGGTCGCGCTCCCGGCGGGTCGAGCCGGGGTCACGGCGGTGATCACGCTCGGGCTGACGACTGTGACGTTGGTCGCGGACGCGCCGCCGATGGTCACCGTGCTGCCCGAGGTGAAGCCGCTCCCGATGATCGTGACGAGCGTGCCGCCGGAGGCGGGCCCGGTCCCCGGGCTCACGCTCGAGACCACCGCAGGCTGCCGATAGGTGAACGCATTCGCCAGGAACGCCTGCCCGCTCGGCGTCTGAACGATGACTGACACCGTGCCGGCCGCGTTCGCCGCCGTGGTGACCTTCGCTGACGTGCTGCTGGTCACCGTGACATTGGTCGCGGGAGTCCCGCCGAAGATGACGACCATTCCGGTCGCGAAGTTCGTGCCCGTCAGGGTGACCTCGGTGCCGCCGAGCGTCGTCCCCACCGAGGGCGACACGGACGTCAGCGTCGGGGCCGTGACGTAGGCATAGGCGTTGGACTTCGTGCCATCACGCCCGTCCGTGTTGCGGACGGTGACGGACACGCTCCCGAGGCTCGCGCCGGCCGGGACGATCGCCGTGAGCTGCGTCGAGGTGCTGACGATCACGCCCGTCGCGGCACGCGAGCCGAACAGCACGGTGGCGCCGGGATTGAAGTTCGTCCCCGTGACGGTGACCGTGTTGCCCCCGCCGAGCGGTCCCGCCGAGGGCGTCACCGCCGCCACCGTCGGAGAAGCCGTGGTGACATACGTGAAGGCGTTCGCGAGAGACGCACTCTCACCGCCCGGGTTGATCACCTGGACGGTGACCGTGCCGGCCGAGCGGGCCGGCGTCACCGCCGTGATCAGGTTGCCGCCCGCGACGACGACGCTCGTGGCGTTGGAGGTGCCAAACCGCACCGTCGCCCCGGGAACGAAGCCGTTGCCCGTGATCGTCACGGGCGTGCCGCCGCCCGTCGTCCCGCTGCTGGGCGAAACGGCCGTGACGAACATCGACGTCGTAAACGTGAAGGCGTTCGAAAGCGTGGCCGCCTTGCCATCGGTGTTCGTGACGGTGACCGCCACCACGCCGGTGGACCCAACGGACGGGGTCGTAGCGATGATCTGCGTCGGCGACAGGACGACAGTGCTCGTCGCGTTGGTGCTGCCGAACCGCGCGACGGCGCCCGGGAGGAAGCCGCTGCCGGTGAGCGTCACCGACGTCCCGCCCGTGCGGATGCCGGTGTTCGGCGAGACGCTCGTGAGGGTAGGCGCCGGGGTCGAGATGTACGTGTAGGCGTCGTTCAACTGCCCGACCTGACCGTCCGGGTTGGTCACCCGGACGTCGACGGTTCCGGAACCGGCGGGGGTGATCGCGGTGAGCTGGGTCGAGCTCAGGACCGTGACGGCCGTCGCGGATGCGTTCCCAAAGCGCACGGTGGCTCCGGAGGCGAACCCGGTGCCGGTAATCGTGACGGTCGTCCCACCGCCCGTCGTCCCGGACGTCGGCGACACCCCACCGACGACCGGGGGTGAAGCCGCGAGGTAGGTGAAGGCGCTGGCCAGCGAGCCGGACTGGCCGTCCGTGTTCACGACCTGGACGGTGACCGCGCCCGGCGCGTGCGCAGGCGTGGTGGCGGTCAACGTCGTCGCGCTGGTGACGACCACGTTCGTGGCGGCGGTGCCACCGAACCGGACGACCGCGCCCGACTGGAACCCGGTGCCGGTGATGGTGACCGAGGTTCCGCCCAGCGTGCTTCCAGAGCTGGGGTTGGCGCCGCTCACGGTCGGGGCGGCCTGCAGGTACGTGAATGCCCCACCGAGGGAGGCGCCGAGCCCGTCGAGGTTCGTGACGACGAGGGTCGCCGGACCGGGATCGCCGGCGGGCGTCGTCGCGACGATCGTGGTGGCGTTGGAAACGGTGACGTTCGTGGCCGCGACGCCGTCGAACGAGACGGTCGCACCGGCGGCGAACCCCGTGCCTGTGATCGTCACGACGGTGCCGCCCGCGGCCGGGCCCGTCGCCGGGGAGACGGACGTGATCGTCGGAGGATCGGCTGCGCCGGCGACGTGGACTTCGAGGAGGGCAGCGCACACTGCGGCCACCAGCAGCATGACAGTGAGGGGGATGGCGAGCGCGCGAGAGTGCATGAAGCCCTCCAGGGCTATTCCGGGTGACACCTCTTCAACGCTCGAATCTGGCGTTTTGTTCCGACCCGTGTCCCCAGGCGCGGATGACCCGGGGCCGGGCCTCGCCATCACTCACTCCTGCGCGGACACGGAGCGAGGCCCGGCTGGGCGAGATCGCGCCAGGATGGGACGGCCTCTCAACCTTCCCGCTACGCGGGCGAGACGGTCAGCGACGACGACAGCGTCCGGGTAGGGGCCAGAGCGGGGCATCGATCCGCTCCCACGGGTCTTGCGACCGGAGTTGGCGGGCGACTGACGGTTCAGGGTACGGTCAGAGGATGACGCAGCGCTTCTCTCCTCGCCGATCCCGCCCGCTCGCGCTGCTCCCGGCGTTCCTCGCGATGGCACTCGTAACGGCTGCCTGCGACGGTGGGAGCGTCGACGTCGCCCAGGATGCCGCGGCGACAGCAACTCCTGCTCGGACGCAGGTGGGCACGACACCGACGATCGAACCAACGCCGTCCGGCTCCGCCATCGGGACGCCCTCGGCGACGCCAGCGGATGAGGGCAACGTCGGCTGGGGCGTCGTGACCGTCGAGGTCGCGACCGGCGAGGTGGCGACGCTGTACGAGGGGCCGGACACCTTCCGCCCGGGACTGGGCCTCGCCTACGCGCCGTGGCCGGAAGTGAGTAACAACGGCATCTGGCTCAGTCCGACGACCGACGAGGCCACCCGCTACAACCTCCAGGGCGAGGCGGTGCGTACCGTTCCCGGCTGGGGCGTCATCGAGGCGGCCGGCGGAGGATGGTTCTCGTACTACGCCCGCGACGCGTCGGGCGACGTCTCGATGGTCGTCCTCTCGATGGCCGACCAGCCCGCCCGCTACGAGGTCGACGGGCGAAACGCCTCGAGCCGCGCGTTCAGCCCGAACGGGCGCTGGCTCTCATGGCTCGACGCCTCTCCCGAGGACAAGAACCTCGTGATGGTCATGGACCTCGCCACGGGCGCGACGACCGAGGTCGCCCGGGTCACCCCGTGTGCCTGCGACGGCTACCACTACATCGAGTGGTCCCCCTCGAGCCGCTACCTCGCCTACGAGGATCCGGCGTACCAGGACCCGTCGCGCCAGGGGGTCTACCTCTTCGACACCCAGCAGCCCGACGAGCAGCACCCCGGCTTTGCCGCGACGCCCGTCGCTGACGGCTGGATCGAGGCCGACGAGACTGAGTTGCTCCTGATGCTGGACGAGGGCGTCCCGACGCTCTTCCCGGTCGGCGTCGACGACGATCCGGTCGTCATCGAGGCGCCGGGCGGCGGCTCCGTCCGCGCGGGGACGCTCCAGGGCCTCGTCACGGTTTCGAGCGGAACCGGGCCCGAAGCTCTGACGACCATCTACGACCCGGTCAGCGGCGAGCTACTCCGCGAGCTGCGCGGCGTCACGGACGCCGTGCTCACGCCACGCGGCATCGCGACGGCCGTGATCTCCCGTAACGACCTCACCTGCACGGGCATCGAGGTGGATCACCCCACGTTCAAGGAGCGCCTGGACTGCAGCGCGGAGGACATCGCATGGTCGCCCAGCGGGCGCTACCTCGCGCTCATCCCGCAGGCCGCCAGCGACCCGGTGACCGTGCTCGACGTCACCACCGGGGCCACGACCGAGGTCCCGCACGCGGGCCCGAGGGGAACCATCCCTACGTGGAGCCAGGACGGCCGGTACCTCGTCTGGGTGTGGGGCGGCGAGCTGTAGGCCTACGCTAGCGGCATGGCCGCCACCCTCTCAGACCGCACCCGGTTCGTCCTCGGCGACAACAACGTCTGGCCGCTGCGCCTCGATGCGTCCGAGGGCGGTGGGTGGCTGCTCGTGGACGCCGGGGCCGACTACCGCGCCGGTGACCCTGCGTCGTGGTGGGACGTCCTCGCGGAGCAGGCGCGCGCGGCCGGCGTGCGGCCGGAGGATGTCCGCGCCGTGCTCGTGACCCACGAGCACTTCGACCACGCCGGGCTTTCCGCGCGCTGGGGCGCGCTCGGGGCGCGCGTGCTCGCCGGGCCGGCGGCACTTCCGTCGCTGGCGCTCGGGTTCGAGGCCTACGAGCGCCAGCGCCGGCCGCGGATGGCCGACCTCGAGCGCCATGGTGCACCGGCAGACCTCCTGGCGCTCTGGGCGAGCCGGCGGCCGACGGCGGCCTGGCAGTGGGACGCCTGCCCCGAGGACGCGCTGGATGCCGTCGAGGACGGCACCACGTTCTGCCTCGACGAGGGGCGGACGCTGCGCGTGGTGGCCGCGCCCGGACACACACCGGGCAACCTCGTGGCGCTGATCGAGGACACGCGCGAACTCTTCTCGGGTGACACGGTCATCCCGACGACGATCCCGACGCCGGGCCTGCACTTCCCCGGCGCAGTCGCCGGGGATCCCGAGGCGCCGCGCTGGCCCTCGCTTCCGCCCTTCCTCCGGTCCATCGCCGCCATTCGCAGGCGCGGCGTGACGCGCGTCTTTCCCGGCCACGGCTACATCATCGAGACACCCGCGGTCTACCTCGATCGGTTCGAGGCCCACCACGCGCGCCGCGGCGCGAAAGTGCGGGCGGCCCTCGCGGAGGCGGGCGAGGCGACCGCTTACGATGTGGTGCGGACGATCTTCCCGAGGCTGACCGAGCACCGCGTCTTCCAGGCGATGACGGAGGTCCTCGGCCATCTCGATCTGCTCGCCGAGCGGGGCGAGGTGGAGTGCCGGGGCCTGCCGGTTCGCTGGAGGCTGACGAGCGACCGATGAGCGAGATCCAGATCCTCGTGCTGGCGCTCTCGCTGGAAGGATTGCTCTTCGTCGCACTCGGCTATGCGATGCCGCACATGCCCGTGAGCCGGCTCGTCGGCATCCGCATCGGACCGACACTGGCCGACGAGCGCGTGTGGCGAGACACGCACGTCCGGGCGGGGCCGAGGTTCCGCCTCGTGGGGTGGCTCATCCTCGGAAGCGGGCTGCTGCTCACCACCATCCCGCTCCCGGACTGGTTCGTCCTCGCCGGCTTCACCCTCATCGCCGTGGGCTCGTCGGGCTGGTTCGTCCTCGATTCGTACCGGTACGCCTCGGCGCGGCTGCGTCACTACCAGGCAATCGACGAGGCCGTCCGGAGTCGGGACTAGCGCCCCCGGCTCAGGCGGGCCTCACAGTGACTCGCCCAACCTCCGATGAGTAGCCGGGATCGGAGGTGATCGACCCGTGGGAATATCGAGCAGCGCCGGGCTCCCGGCGCACCCGCTCGTCATGCATGGGTGGCCGTCGTCCTCGTTTCGCTGGCAGCGGTCGCCCTCATCGCGAACGGCTGACGGAAGGCGGGGAGGCGGTACCACGCCCGCCCGGCGCCCTCATCGCGTGGGCCCGATGGCTCCCCGCGCAGGTCGCATCAAGCTCCCGAGCGGCCTTCGAGCACGACCAGCAGGGCGTGGCCGACTCCGGACGTACGTCCCGCCCGTGTTAGCCTGAGTGCTCAGCGTTCCTCGATCTGCCCGCCGGAGTCCGCCCGTGTAGCGCCGAACCTCGATCGTTTCCGAGACGCCCCACTCGCTTGAGGCCAGTCCCATCGAGGTTCCACCATGGGCTCGTTCGCCGAAGAGGTTGCGCGCCGGCGCACCTTCGCCATCATCTCCCACCCCGACGCAGGCAAGACCACGCTCACCGAGAAGTTCCTGCTCTACGCGGGGGCGGTGGAGGAGGCTGGCTCCGTCCGCGCGAAGAAGGACACGCGCCACGCGACCTCCGACTGGATGGCGATGGAGCGCGAGCGAGGTATCTCAGTGACCTCGACGGTCCTCGAGTTCGAGTACGAGGGGTACCGCTTCAACCTCCTCGACACGCCCGGCCACCAGGATTTCTCGGAGGACACGTACCGGACGCTCATGGCCGCGGATAGCACGATCATGGTGCTGGACGCCGCGAAGGGCATCGAGCCGCAGACCCGCAAGCTCTACGAGGTCTGCCGCGCGCGGAACATCCCGATCATCACCTTCGTGAACAAGATGGACCACGACGCGCTCGACCCGCTCGAGCTGCTCGACCACGTCGAGTCGACGCTCGGGATCGCGCCCGCGCCGATGACGTGGCCGATCGGCGATGGGCCGTCCTTCCAGGGCGTGTACGACCTGCGGGCGAACCTCGTGCGCGTATTCGAACGCACCGTCGGCGGCCGCACGAAGGCACCTGAGATCGCCGGCACCCTCGACGACGAGACGGGCGCCCTCGCGGCGGTCATCGGCCGCGACGCGCTCGACCACCTTCGGGAGTCCATCGAGATCGCGGTGGAGGCGGGACATCCGTGGGACCGAGACGCCTTCGTCGCTGGCACCCTCACCCCGGTGTTCTTCGGGAGCGCGATCAACAACTTCGGCGTCGAGTCGCTGCTGCGCGCGGTCGCCGAGTTCGCACCGCCCCCGCAGCCGCGCGAGGCACGTCGCGGCATGGTCGCGATCGAGAACGAGGCGTTCTCCGGGTTCGTCTTCAAGATGCAGGCGAACATGGACCCGAAGCACCGGGACTGCATGGCGTTCATCCGGGTGGTCTCCGGACGCTTTGAGCGCGACATGGCGGCGCACCATTCCGGATCCGGGAAACGTATCCGCCTGGCGCGCTCGCAGCGCGTGTTCGGCCAGGAGCGCGAGACCGTCGACGAGGCCTACCCCGGCGACATCATCGGCGTCACCAACACCGGCCTCCTGGGCATCGGCGACACCCTGACCGCCGACCCATCGATCGAGTTCGATGCCATTCCGCGCTTCGAGCCAGAGCGGTTTGCGCGGCTGCGCTGCGTGGACGTCCTCCGCACCAAGCAGTTCCACAAGGGCCTCGAGCAGATCGAGCGCGAGGGCGCGGTGCAGGTGCTCTGGGACCGCGACGGCTCACGGAGCGCCCCCGTCCTCGGCGCCGTCGGGGAACTGCAGTTCGAGGTCGCGATGCGGCGCCTCCAGGACGAGTACGGCGTCGAGACGGTGCTGGATCACATCACGCACTCCGCCCTGCGGCTCGTCGTGCGCGCGCCCGCGGGCACCCGCTGGCCCTCGGACGCGATGCTGCTCGTCGACCGTGCGGGCGCGGAGGCGGTGCTGTTCCGATCCCCGCGCGACATCCCGTTCCTCATGGAGCGCGCCCCCGGCGTCGAACTCCGCGCGATCAGCGACGTCCGCACAGCCGATCCCGTCGAGGCATAGCCTCCCGGCGACGCGGAAGCGAGAGAGCGTGAGCGTCGGCAATGTCGCTCGCGCCAGCCCCGTCCGCTGCGCCCCCTCCCGCGAACCCGGCCGCCCGACCCCGAAACGAACAACGGCCGGAGGCTTCCCTCCGGCCGTTGCGTGAGCCTTGCGACGCGCGGACTAGTCCGCGGCCAGGTGGCGGTACAGGGTCGGCAGGCGACGCGGCAGCGACTCGATGTCGTCGACGACCTCGTAGCCGATGTCGTCACACATCTGCTTGAGGTAGTCGTGGCCTTCCTTGTCGACGGTGATCAGGAAGGGGGTGATACCGAGCCGCTTCGCCTCGTTCAGTGCCTGCTTGGTGTCATGGACGGCGTATTCCTTCTCCGTCCGATCGCGGCCGTAGCCGTGGTCCTGGGGGCGCCCGTCCGACACGAGGATGAGGATCTTTACCTTCGCGTCGTACTCCTGCAGCTTGTGGATCGTGTGGCGGATGGCCGGACCCATGCGCGTGGAGCGGATCGGCTCGATGGCGCCGATGCGCTTGCGCGCGTGCTCGTCCATCTCCTCGCCCAGCTCCTTGATGACGTGGAACTCCACGTTCTCGCGCCCGTAGCCGGAGAAGCCGTAGATGCCGTAGGCGTCACCGATCGCCTCGAGGGCTTCGACGATGAGCACCGCCGACTCCTTCTCGAGGTCGATGATGCGCTTCGGCGGTTCGACCATCGCCTTCGCGCGGCGTGCGGCCAGCCACTGGAAGTAGCGCCGCGGGTCGCCATCGAAGTTGTCGTCATCGTCGTCGCCGGGCTCGTGCTTCTGGCGCTGCTTCTCGATCTCCTCGTCCGTGGACGCGGACATGTCGAGGAGGAACGCCACGGCGACGTCGCGCTCGAGCTTGTTGCGGCGGTTGTAGATGCGCGCCTGCGGACCGGTGCCCGCCTTCTTGTCCATGTGGAACTCGATCGCGAGGTCGAGGTCGAGTTCCTCGCCGTCCTCGAGGCGCTTGATCTTCTTGAACGCCTCCGGGCGCATCATCTCGAACTGCTTGCGGGTCTCCATGACGAGGCCGTGGTGGTGCCGCAGCGTGTCGTCATAGAACTCGTTGTCGTCTTCCTTGGAGAAGCGCTCGCCGACGCGGTTCCAGCGCGGCTTGTAGTCGCCGGCTCGGAAGTCCCACTCGTCGTAGAAGAACCAGTCGATCTCGACCGGCAGCTCGCCCTCGGAGCCCTCGTCGCCGCCGCCCGGCTGGTCGGAGGCGTCGCCCTTGGCGTCCTTGTCCGCCTTCTTGTCGCCGGGCGCCTGCTGGGCGGCCGACTCCATGTTCTCGAGGAACATCCCGAGGCTCTGGTCGATGTCGCCCTCGGCCCATTCGGCGATCGAGAGCTCGACGGAGTTCTCGAGCATCTCCTTGAGCTGCTCCTTGGTGAGGGGCGCCATCGCGCCGTCCTGGTCGCCGTCCACCTTGTTCTTCAGGCGGGCGAGGAGCTGGACGAGCTCCGGCTTGAAGTCGCCGCGGAACTCCGGCTGCGGCGGGCTCTGGAACTGCATATCCTGGTCGGAGGGCTGCATCTCCGGACCCTGCTCACCGGAAGGCGTCCCGGGCTGGATCGAGAGCATGTCGTCGGTGGGCCCGTCCCACTCGTACTTGCCGTCACCCGGCGCTGCGATGACGTTCGGGATCGCCTGGGCGATGTCGTACAGCATCGCCGCCACTTCGGCGGAGTCCTGAACGTTCGCCCCATCCTGCTCGACGATCTTCAGCGCGCCCATCCCCTGCGTGAGGTACTCGCGGAAGGCGACAGGCCATCGGATCGTGTCGGGGCGCCCGAGCGACGAGCGCAGCAGGTTCTCCACGAACGCGGTGCGCAGCCCCATCTCCTCGATGCGAGGTCGGCGCTCGGCCTCCCACTCCTGGAGGCGTCGGAGCCAGCGACGGATGCCGCCGTACTCGCGCGCCACCAGGGTGTCGACGCGGGTGTCCTCCACGATGGTGAAGAGGCTGGAGATCAGGGTGCGGTCATCGAAGAGGTTGAAGTAGCGCTGGATCGAGGTGATCGCCTCGCTGCGCTCCTTCTGCTGGGCAGCAGTGCGGCGCTCCTTCGCGGCTTCCTCGCGCGCCGCCATCGAGGATTCGACGAAGGCGCCGGGTCGGTTCCACCGATAGCGGAAGGAGCCGAACTCCATGCGCGCGGTCTGGTGGGTCGTGAAGACCTTGTAGACCTGGAAGTTCGCTTCCTGCTCCTCGAACGTCGCCACGAACGGCGGGAGGTAGATAGCGGAGCCCTCGGTAGTGGCCGCTGTCTCGTTCACCCACCCGATGTTCGCGCCGGCGAGATCCTCGGCGGACATGACCGACACAGGTTCGCCGGAGAGCGCCTTCGCGTACATCCGCAGCATCGAGTTGATGGAGGAGAGCTCCACGCGCGAAGAGAGCGCGCGCATCATCTCTTCCGCACGCGTCGACTCGAGGCGGAAGTACGCCTCCGCGCCCTCCGGGTTGCGCTCGACGGTCAGGACGCCGAGGCCCACCTCGCGCCACTGCTCGCGCTGCTCGTCCGTGAGGCGCGTACGGACGAAGGGGTTGCTCTTGATGTACTCCATGGCGGCCGTCGGAGAGCCCGGAGCGAGCTGCGCGGCGAAGCGCAGGACGTCGCCCTGGTCCTCCAGCGGGATCTGCGCGAGCGCCTCCGCCGAGTCCGCGAAGAGCGGGAAGCCCTGGCGGCCCACCTCGGTGGTGACGCGCGCCGAGAGGTCGAGGAACGCGGCGCGCTGGCCGGGGGCGATGTGCTCCATGAGCCGCGGCCCGCGGTCGAAGTAGAGACGCGTGTCTGCCCACGAGGCGCGGGTGACGGCGCGGGCGAAGCGCAGGAACGGATCCCGGTCATCCTCGGCGAGGTTCGCGAAGATCGTCGGGGACGATTCGAGACAGGTGTTGGCCAGCTCGTAGGAGCGCTCGGTGAGCTGGTCGATGATGTCGACGAGCCGGCTCACCGCGTTCAGCGAGAGGCTGCGGAAGAGCTGCGGGCTGACCTGGAAGTACAGCGCCGCGAGGGCGATCGACTTCCAGTTGCCGCGGCAGAGCCGCTCGCCCTGCCCGGCCCAGGCCTCGAGGTCGCCGGTACCGATGATAGCCAGCGCGTCCGGGGTGGACTTGAGGAACGCCGCAGCCATCAGCGATGACGACTCGGCGAGCCGCTTCGCGGTGCCTACCCACTCATGGACGCCGTCCGCACCGAGGCGGTCGAGCACCCTGGGGGTGGCGCGGAAGTACTCCGCCGCCGCCTCCCACGAGCGCAGCGAGGCGTTCGCAAGCGCGATGCCGTCCTGTGCCCAGCGCTCCAGCTCCTCCGAGCCCATGTGAGGCTCGAGCGCATTCAGCGCCGCGCTGAAGTCGTCAGGCAGCGACGCCCCGAAGCCGCGAAGCTCCGGGGCGAAGCGCGTGGTCAGGTCGGATGAGAGCGTCATGCGCCCCTCCGTCGCCCTGGCGCTCGGGGCGCTACTCCGTCAGTGAAGTGGGGCGTCCCCGGCGCGGGCTGATGCTATTCGTCGAAGATGGAGGTCACGACCTCTTCGATGGACCGCTGGACCTCGGCGTCGTCGGTGAGCGCCCAGACCACGCTCACCTGGCAGGCGCGGCGCGGCGAGATGCCGCCGGCGATCAGCTTGCCCGCGTAGACGAGCAGGCGCGTGGAGACGCCCTCGCCGAGGCCGTGCTCCTTCAGGTTACGCACCTTCTCCGCGAGCTTCGCGAGGTCCTGCGCGACGTCCGAAGAGCAGCCGGACTCGTTGACGATGATCTCGGCCTCAGCGTCGCGCGGCGGGTAGTCGAACTCAATCGCCATGAACCGCTGGCGGGTGGAGTGCTTCAGGTCCTTGAGCGCGGACTGGTAGCCCGGGTTGTAGGACATGACAAGCAGGAAGCCGGGCGCGGCCTCCAGCAGCTCACCGCGCTTCTCCACGGGAAGCAGCCGGCGGTAGTCCGTCAGCGGGTGGATGAGGACGGTGGTGTCCTTGCGCGCCTCGACGATCTCGTCGAGGTAGCAGATCGCCCCGACCTTCGCGGCGCGAGAGACGGGGCCGTCGATCCACACCGTCTCCTCGCCCTCGAGGAGGTAGCGGCCGACGAGGTCCGAGGCCGTGAGGTCCTCGTGACACGCGACGGTGATCAGCGGTACGCCCTCCTCGTGGGACTGGGCGTCACGGTTGTGGAGCTTCCAGGACATGTACTCGACGAAGCGCGTCTTGCCGGCGCCGGTCGGGCCCTTGAGGAGGACCGGGATGCGGCGCTCGTAGGCGGTCTCGAAGAGCTCGATCTCGTCTTTGATCGGGAGGTAGAAGGGCTCCTCCGTGATCTTGAAGTCTTCGACCGCGATCTGCTTGAACCCAGCGTTCGTCGTCGTCGTCAAAGCGCCATCCTGACTCGCGGACCGGCTCCGCCCGGAACCGGTGGTGATGATGTTCCGCCCGAGGCTCCGGTGCGGACGTGAATCCTATTTGCTGCGCGCCCCCGCGGCCCTGGACGCCGGCTTCGCGGCGGCCTTCCCGGGAGCGGCCTTCGTCGCTGCCCTGGCAGCAGTCTTGGTGGCAGGCTTGGCGGCTGCCTTCGGGGCAGCCTTCGCCGCGGCGGCCTTTGTAGTGGTCTTCGGCGCGGCCTTGGCCGCGGCCGTCGCTGACCTGACCGGCGCCTTCTTCGGGGCGGCGGGCTTCGCCGCCGTCTTCGTCGCAGGCTTGGCCGCGGCCTTCGCCGCCGACGCAACCTTCGCGGCCGGCTTGGCTACCGGCTTCGCCGCGGTCTTCGCCGCTGCGCGGGGGGCCGGCTTCGCGGCCGCCGCAGCCTTCGTCGTCGTCTTCGGCGCCGACCTGGCGGACGCGGAGGCCTTCACGCTGCCCGTCTTTGTCGCCTTCGCGGTGGGCTTCTTCGCGTTGCGGCGGGTCAGGAGCGCCTTCCAGGCGCGCTCCACGCGCTGGCGGAGGGCCTCCTCGTCAGCGGCGTTCTCGATCCGGACGTCGGAGAGCTCCGCGCGCTCCTTGTTCGACATCTGCGCGTTGATGCGCGCCATCGCCGCCTCGGAGGTGAGGCCGTTGCGTTCGCGGAGGCGCTCCACGGCGGTCTTGACCGGCGTCACCACCACCCAGACCTCGTCGCAGAGGTCCTGCCACTTCGCCTCGAGGAGGACGGCGGCCTCGAGGACGATGATCGGGTCAGCCTCCTGCGAGCGGATCTGCTTGATCTCATCCTTGATGAGCGCCCGGATCTCCGGCCAGACGATGGCGTTGAGCCGCTCCAGCTGGCCGGGAGCGCCGAACACCTTCCCGCCGAGGACGCGGCGGTCGATGGTGCCATCCTTCGCCACGATGTCATGGCCGAAGGCGTTGACGACTTTCTGGAAGCCTGGCGTGCCCGGCTCGTAGGAGCGGTGCCCCAGGCGGTCCGCGTCAATCACGATGGCGCCGAATCCGCGGAGCATCTCCGCAGCCGTCGACTTACCCGCCGCAATCCCACCGGTCAGGCCGATGATCGTCATTATGTCTCTCCAGGAAGGTTACGCATCCACAATTGTATTTGCGAGCACATATGGGCGCAAACACTACCGTGAACGTCAGACCCTCTCGGGTGAGCAGCCGGGAATCCGCGAGCAGAGATGAGAAATACAGAGAGAGCGGGCGTGTGCCCGCTCTCCCGTCACATACCGTCAGGACGGCCGCGCAGAGCGCGGACTAGCCCTTCTTGAACTCCTCGATGAGGGCCGGCACGACCTGCTTCCAGTCGCCGACGATGCCGTACTTCGAGAACGAGAAGATGTTCGCGTCCTTGTCGCGGTTGACCGCGACGATCATCTTCGAGCCGGAGCAGCCCGCCATGTGCTGGCTGGCGCCCGAGATCGCGACGGCGATGTAGAGGTCCGGCGTCACGACCTTGCCGGTGAGGCCGATCTGCTCGCTCGGCGGGAACCAGCCGAGGTCGACCGCCGCGCGCGAGGCGCCCACCGCGGTCTTGTCCTTGCCGATGGCCTCGGCCAGCTTCCTCAGCTCCTCGAACGCCTCGGGGGCGCCGAGGCCGCGGCCGCCGCCGACGACGACCGGGGCGTCCGTGATCGCCAGGCCCTCGGACTCGGTGACTTCCTTGCCGGTCACGTTCACACGGCTCTCGCCGGCGCCCGGCAGCTGCACCGTCTCGCTCGCGCCGGCGCCGGTGGCGGCGTCGAACGACTTCGCGCGGACCGTCGCGACGGCCGGCGAGGTGGCGAAGGTGTAGGTGGCCTGGGCGTTACCGCCGTAGCACGGGCGGGTCGCCTGGATCGTGCCGCCGCTGTCGGCCACCGAGACACAGTCCATGGCCACGGCGCTGTTCAGGCGGAAGGCCAGGCGCGGGCCCAGCTCACGACCCACGGTGGTCTGACCGAGAAGGACCAGGTCAGCGCCGGACTGCTCCGCCGCGGCCTGCACCGCCGGGAGCCACTGCTCGCCGCGGAAGGTGTCGTAGTTCGCATCGTCGCTGACGTACGCCTTGCCGGCGCCGGAGGCCTGCGCGGCCGCGCCGGAAGCGCCGGAGCCGAGCAGCGTCACCGAGACGCTGCCGCCGCCGGCGAGGCCCTGCGCGCCGTTGAGCAGCTCGAGCGTGGTGCTGGTCGGGGCTCCGCCGTCGAGCTCACCCACGACGAGGATGTTGTGAGGCATGTTCGCGTTCTCCGATGTTCGGTCCGGGTTCCTCGAAGGGACTCCCGTGCGCTAGATGACCTTGTCGGCCCTGAGCTTGGCGACGAGGTTGGCGGCCTGCTCCTGCGGCGTCTCGCCCTCGATGATCTCCACCTGCGCACCCTTCTCAGGGATGAACAGCTTCTGGAGCTGGAGACGAGCGCCGGCCTTGCCGACCTCACCCGCGTCAAGGCCGAGGTCCGCCGCGGACTTCTTGGTGACGGTCTTCTTGGCCGCCGCCATGATCTGCGGGAGCTTCGGGTAGCGCGGCTCACCGAACTCGTTGGAGACGGTCACGACGGCCGGGAGGGCGACCTCGGTCTTCTCGAAGCCGTCACCCAGCACGCGCTCGACGTTGAGCTTGTCACCGTTGAGGGCGACGCCCTTGGCGATGATGGTCACCGGCCAGCCGAGGTTCTCGGCGATGAGCAGGCCCACTTGGCCCATGTCCCAGTCGGCCGCCTGGCGGCCGCAGAACACGGCGTCCACGTCACCCAGCTGCTTGATGGCAGCAGCGAGGACCTTGGCGGTGGTGTGCGAGTCGCCGTCCTCGAAGGCCGGGTCGTTCAGCAGCACGCCTTCGTCGGCGCCCATGGCGAGCACCTGCTTGATGGCGGCCTGGGCGCTCTCGCCGCCCATCGAGATGACGGTCACCTTGCCCTGGCCACCGGCCTCCTTGATGCGGAGGGCGGCCTCGGCGGCGATGCCGTCGAACTGCGAGAGGACCGGTGCGATGCCCTGGGCCGGGACGACCTTGTTGGTCGCTGGGTCGATCTTGAACGCCGCCGGGGGCGTCTCCGGGTCCGGAATCTGCTTCGCGCAGACCACGATGTGCATGCTCTGGCTCCTTCACCTGCGAGGCTGCGAACCTCGCACGCTGTCCCTGCCGGGACGCGCTCCCGCCAGGTTGATTCGCGTTGTCCGTGGAGCGCGCTCCACCGCTCGGCGCTCGCGAGGAGTCGCCGGCGCGCCCCCGCCTCCCGAACTCTACGCGGACGTACCGCCAGCGGAAACCGGCTGTTCGTCCCGAGAATCCGGACCAAACACGGCGTCCTCCAGCAGCTCGGCGATGTCGAAGGGGCGGATGCGCCCTTCCTCGTCCGGCTGCACGGCGGGGACGCCGTCCTCGAACATCTGGATGCAGAACGGGCAGTTCGAGATGAGCTGGCTCGCCCCGGTACGGATGGCCTCCTCGGAGCGGACCTGGTTCACGCGCCGTTCGCCGATCTCTTCCTGCCACATGTTCCCGCCGCCGGCGCCGCAGCACAGCCCCTTCGAGAGGTTGCGCTGCATCTCCGTCAGGTTGGCGCCCGGGACCATCTCCAGGATCTGCCGCGGAGCGTCGTACACGCCGTTCAGGCGGCCGAGGTAGCAGGAGTCGTGGTAGGTCACGGTGGCGTTGACGGGGTGCGAGGCCCGCAGCGAGCCGTCCCGCAGGCGGTCGTTGAGGAACTCGGTGTGGTGGTAGACCTCGAAGTAGCCGTCGAACTGCGGGTACTCGTTCTTGAACGTGTTGAAGCAGTGCGGGCAGTTGGTGATGACCTTCTGGACGTTCTTCGCCTTGAAGGTCTCCACGAGCTGCGCCGCGAGGATCTGGTAGAGGTACTCGTTGCCGAGGCGGCGGGCCGGGTCGCCGTTGCAGGTCTCCTCCTGGCCCATGACGCCGAAGGAGGCGCCGGACTCGCGGAGCAGCCGGAAGACCGCCTTCGTGATCGGCAGGTTGCGCTCCACGAGCGAGCCCGAGCAGCCGACCCAGTAGAGGTACTCCTGCGAGCCGTCGAAGATCGGCACTTCCTCGAAGTCCTGCATCCAGGTCGTCCGCTCGAGAGCGGTGCCGCGCCACGGGTGCCCGCGCATCTCGAGGTTCTCGAGCGCGCCCTGCGCCGTGGCGGGGATGCGCGCCTCGCTCATCACGAGGTAGCGGCGCATGTCCACGATCGTCGGGACGTGCTCGATCATCACCGGGCACTCCTGCATGCAGGCGCCGCAGGTGCGGCAGGCCCAGAGGGTCTCGTCCTTGATGACGTCGCCGGTCAGGGCGACGGGCGAAATCTCCCGCCCCGCCTCGCCGGTGTCGTGCCGGTGCTGCTGGATGGCCGGACCGACGTCCGCGAGGTGCGCCTTCAGGTCCTGGATCAGGTGCATCGGAGACAGCGGCTGACCGGAGATGTTCGCCGGGCAGACGTCCGTGCAGCGCCCGCAGCGGACGCACGCGTCCAGCTCGAAGAGCTGCTTCCAGGTGAAGTCCTGGATGAACCCGACGCCGAAGACCTCCTGCTCCTCGATGTTCTCGATCTTCGTGAGCCGGCCCGGCGAGTCGGTGCGCAGGAAGAACGCGTTGATCGGGGCGAAGAAGAGGTGGTCCAGGCGCGTGAACACGATGAGCGCCAGCCAGGCAAACGCCGCGCTGACGTGCAGCCACCACGTGTACTCATGGAACGTGAGGACTTGGGACTCCTGCAGGTCGAACACGTCGAGGCCGCTGGCGATCGCGTACGAGCCGAACGACCAGACGGCCCAGTCCGCGTGCGCATCGAGCTCGGTGACGAGGATGCGGAAGCTCTCGGTCAGGAAGCCTGTCAGCAGGACGAGGCCCAGGCCGAGGATGATGAGGTGATCCTCGAGGCGCTCATCCCAGCGAATGCGGTGAAAGTCCGCGAAGTAGCGGCGGTACAGCGCCATGCCGACGCCGATGAGGCCAATGACGCCGAAGAGGTCGCCGTAGAAGGAGAAGAAGAGGTAGTAGTCGCCGTAGAGGAAGTGGAGCGGGGTGTCGGCCTCGATCGCGACCTGCGCCGTGACGAGCGTCAGGACCACGATCGACGACATGATGCACCAGTGCATGATGCCGGCGTAGCGGTCGCGGCGGACCTTGTCCTGGGCGAGGCCCAGGCGCGCGGTGTTCCTCAGGCGGCTCGGGAGATCTCGGAAGATCCCGGGCGTCGGGCGGCCGATCCCCCAGAGGCTCGCGTGGCGGACTAAGCCCCACGTGAGGAGGCCCATGAGGGCGGCGAGGAAGACGTAGACCGCCCAGCTGCCGGCCGGGACGTTGAAGAAGATTTCGCGGCCGGCCTCGTCACGAGGCGTGGTCGCGGTCGCGTAGAAGCCCAGGGCGGAGAGACCAACGGCAGGACCCCACCAGGCCCCGACCATCCGGCGGGGCGTGCCCCCCGGAGCCTGGGCCGCTGTGTTCGTCATGTCCGCCATGGCTGCTCCTAGCTAGCGCCGAGATACCGTCGCTGCCGCGTTCCGGTTTCAGGCGTTCGCAGGCTGGCCGTACTTGTCGCGCAGCTCGTTCTTGAGCACCTTGCCGAGGTGGTTCTTCGGCAGCTCGTCCACCCACTGGTAGATCGCGGGAGCCTTGTACGAGGCCAACCGGCTCTTCACGTAGGTGGTGAGGTCTTCCTCGCTGGGCGTCATGTTGTCCGGAGCCGGGACCATGATCGCCTTCACGATCTCGCCCCACTCGATGTCCGGAACACCGATGACAGCTGCCTCGAGGACGCCCGGGTGGTCCTCCAGGACCTGCTCGATCTCGGCCGGGCCGATGTTCTCGCCGCCGCGGATGATCATGTCCTTCAGGCGGCCGGTGATGAACAGGTAGCCGTCGTCGTCGAGCTTGCCGACGTCACCGGTGTGCAGCCAGCCGTCGACGATCGCGCCGGCGGTGTCCTCGTCGCGCTTGTTGTAGCCGCGCATCACGCGGTCGCCGCGGATGCAGATCTCGCCCGGCTCGTTCGGGGGCAGCTTGCGGCCGTCCGGCGCGAGGATGCCGATCTCGATGTCCGGCATCGGCCGGCCGACGGAGCGGAGCCGCTCCAGCTTCTTCTCGTTCTCCTCCGGCGTGCCGTCCAGGCGGTGGTCGTCCGGCCCGAGGAAGGTCATGGAACCGGTCGCCTCGGTCTGGCCGTAGGAGTTCATCAGGCCCACGTCGTGGCCCTGCGGGCCGAAGAGGTCGACGGCCTGGCGCACCACCTCGTACGGCATCGGAGCAGCGCCGTAGGTGATGAGTTGCAGCTTGGAGAGGTCGTAGTCCTTGAACCCAGGCGCTTCCATGATGCGCTTGAGCATCGTCGGCACGACGAAGGCGTGGGTCGCGCCTTCGCGCTGCGCCATCTCCAGCCACTCCTTCGGCTCGAAGGCGGGGAGGATGACGAGAGTGCGACCCGAGAAGACCGCGCTCATGATCGTCGTGGCGCCGGCGATGTGGAAGAACGGCACCGAGACCATCACCACCTGCGGGTCGACCGTGGGGTCGGCCGGCGACTGCGTGTTCACCACCAGCGCCGTCAGCGCCTGGTAGGAGAGCACGACACCCTTCGGCAGCGAGGTGGTGCCGGACGTGAAGATGATGAGCGTGGGGTCGCTGTCGTCGGTGTCGACGAAGACGGGGATGTCCTCGCCGGACTTACGGACGGCAGCGAGGCTCTCGTTGCCAGCGCGCTCGAAGTCCATCGTGATGACGTTCTTCACGTTCGGGAGCGAGGGGGCAATGCCCTCCCAGATCGGCCAGTAGCGCTCGGCGATGAACAGCGTGGTGACGTCGGTCGAGTCCACCATGTACGTGAGCTCTTCCGCCTTCGCGCGGAAGTTCAGGGGGACGAACGTCGCGCCGAGGGCGGCGACGGCGTAGTAGATCTCGACGAACTCGGGGCTGTTGACGGCCATCACGCCGACGTTCTGCCCCTTCTGGACGCCTCGGGCCTGCAGAGCCTGGGCCAGCTGGTTCACCCGCGACTGGAGTTCCTGGTAGCTCACGCGCTCGTTCGGGCCGACGACGGCCGTCCGATCCGGAACGATCGCAGCGCTAATGGTCAGGAATTCCGCAGTGTTCATTGACAAGCCCCCCTCAGAGCCGCGCCATGATAGGCAATGCCCCCCACTGGCGCTATACCGCCGGAGAGGGAACGACACAGTGCGCCAGCGGGCGGACGAGTTGCCTCGCCGCTGCCCGCCGGTGAGTGACTGGAACCGCCGGAGCCGGCCGAGATCCTCGGCCTGCCGGTTACGGGTTGACCTGCTCGATGAATGCGTGGAGCGCGCCGTCCGCGCTCGGACGGTAGTCGATATACGGCGTACGGAGGGGTTCGTTCGTCCCCTCAATGGCGTTCGCCTCCATCGACCAGATCGCTCCCGTGCAGGGATCCTCGAACACGCCCGTGGCACTCCCGGGGTTGTGCGGGCGACCCCGCTCGTCGTCGGGGAGCCAGGTGACCACGCAGTCAGTCCCGTTGATCCGGCCGTCGATCGCGCGCAGGCGACCGTCCTCGAGCCCGATGACGTACAGGTCCACGTCCGCGAACGGGGTCAGCTCACCGATCGCAAACGACTCGGCCGGCCCGGCGTCGTAGTACTCGACGCGGATATCGGCGGGGTTGAGCCAGCCCCAGACCACCACGCCAATGAAGAAGCCGGAGACGGCGAGCAGCGCCGTCGGACCCACCCATGAGGGGACGGTTCCGCCTCGGCGCGCGCGCGACCACAGTCCAGCGCCCATCTCTGCTCCTCGGGAAGCGCGCACAGCGGGCCTGGGCACGGCCGGCGCGTTATGTTCGGCGGACAGCGTCCGCCAGCCGCCGCTCAAGCGCCAGCCCGTCCGCGAGCGGCAGGTCGATGCCCTGAAGGATCGCGCGCTTCGCGGCCCGGGTAGCCGCCGGACTCGCGGCGGCGATGCGCTCCGCCCAGGCGCGCGCGGTCGGCATCAGATCCTCGCGCCGCACCACCGCGTGCACGAGGCCCACGCGCAGCGCCTCAGCCGCGGAGAGGGGCTCGCCGGTGGTGACCATGCGCAACGCCTCGCTCAGCGGGGCGTGGCGCACCACCGTCTGCGTCCCTCCGGCGGACGGGATGTAGCCCAGCGTCACCTCCGGCAGCGCGAACCGCGCATCCTCCGAGGCAACCCGGAGGTCGCAGTACATCGACATCTCGCAGCCGGCGCCGTAGGCGAAGCCATGGATCGCCGCGACCAGCGGCACCTCCAGCGTGCTCATCACACCCCACAGGTCGCGCTGCTGGCGTGCCTCCCGCGCTTCGATGAGTGACGGAGCGCTGCCGAACTCCGTGATGTCGGCGCCTGCCGAGAAGGCTCGGTCGCCCGCGCCGCTGAAGACGGCGCAGCGCACCGTCGGATCGTCGCGCAGGGCGGTGAGGATGCCCCAGAGGGCATCGCGCATGGCCATGCTGACGGCGTTGAGGCGGTCGGGACGGTCGAGGGTGACGAAGGCGATGTCGCCCTCGCGCTCGAAGCGGATCAGCGGGCGGTCGGGCGACATCGCCGGATTGGAATGGACGCCCGGGCCGGGTTAGACCCAGTCCGGCTTCTTGATCGGACTGACCTCGGAGCGGTCGTGGCTCTGCTGGATCTGCGCGGACAGCTTTTCGGCGAGCGCGCGCATCAGCGGCGTCCCCGGGGCCATCTCGTCGGAGCGCCAGCGACGGAGGGTCGCCCGGTCCTTCTTGTCGAGGTCGAGGGCCACGAGCTCGTCGATCACGGCCTCGAACATGCGGTGGCATTCGTCGACGTTGAACTCAACGCGCATGGCTTACTCCCGCACCTTCAGCTTGCCGCGCTGGCGCAGCATGCGGCGTGTCCGCTCGTCGATGAAGTTCCCGAGCGCTTCGTTCAGCGTCTCCGTGAAGTCATCCAGCGGGATCGTCCCGGGAGCCCGAGCGGTGCGCCACTCCCGGATCCTCTCCTTGGCGTCCTCGGACAGGTCGACGTGATCGAGCACAGTCGACGAGACGAGCGCGAGGACCACGTGCGCCTCATCCGTGTTCAGGATGACGTTCATCCCGTTCCCTCCCCTAGCTACCCCTTGGGCGGCAGTCGCCGAACTTCAGCGGATGAGCCTAGCGCCCGATGAACCGGGGCGGGCGCTTTTCGGCGAATGCGCGCACACCTTCCGCGCGGTCGGCCGTTGACTGCAACAGCACGGTCAGGTCGAGCTCGTACCTCAGCGCCTGGTCCAGCGGCATCTCCACCCCACGATGGACGGCCTCCTTCGCCAGGCGGGTCGCGATCGGCCCGCGACTGGCGACCGCGTCCGCGATCGCCATGGCTACGGAGTCCAGCTCGTCTGAGCGTACGACACGCGAGACGAGACCGATCCGCAGCGCCTCCGCCGCGCCGATCTCCTCGCCGAGGAGCACGAGACGCAGCGCCTGCGCGCGACCAACCGCACGAGGAAGGCGCTGCGTCCCGCCTCCCCACGGGAGGCGGCCCTGGGCGGTGTCGGCCATCGCGAACGTCGCGCCCTCGTCGGCCACCCGGACGTCGCAGGCGAGCGCGAGCTCGAGGGCGATCGAGTGCGCACGGCCGCGCACGGCGGCGATCACCGGCTGCGGGATCGCGGCGACGGCCTCGATCCCGGCGGCCACGTGCTGGACGCCCGGGATGCCCGACGGCTCATCGAGCGCCTCCGTCGACCACCCGCTCCCGAAGTCATCCTCGGACCGCAGGATGACGGCGCGGACGTCGTCGCGGGCGGCGACCTGCGTCGCAGCCGCCCCCACCGCATCGAGGAGCGCGCGGTCATAGCCCTCGGCCGGTGGCGCGAAGGTGACGGTCGCAACGTGATCGGTCACATCGACGTGGGCGAGAGGCACGTGTCCTCCTGGGCACCGAGAGCGTAGAAGTGGCCGGATCAGGCGGTCAACGAGCAGGCCCGCGCCTCCGGCTAGACTTCCCTCGAGGGCCAGGGTGGCCGCGGGCTGGACTGCGGCTCTCGCCCTGCTTGCCCCGTGGGCGACTCGCGCCGATGATGGCGGCTCGGTAGGGGAAGGGAACCTCCATGCGCTTCAAGCGAGCGGACATGCCCGGGCTGGCGATCGCTGTCCTTGGACCGTTGGGCCTCTTCTTCCTGCTGCTGGAGTCGTACCAGCTCTGGCACCATCACGGCTCCCCGATCCTCGGCATCCTCTCCGTGCACATCGCCATCGGCGGCGGACTCATCGGCGGCCTCTGGCGCTTCGTCCGCGCGAATGACGCGGTGATTGGCCTGGCGCTGGCGCTCGCGCTCTGCATCGTCGGGATCTTCGTGATCCGCGCCTCCGGGAGCGACGACACCGCGATCGCGATGATCCTGAAGCTTGCCGCCATCGCGGTCTTCCTCGCGCTCAACGCAGTCGTGATCCAGCAGCTGCTGTGGAACGGCCTCAACCCGATCCTCCAGCGCCGGGACGACGCCAGGGCGGCCGCCGCCGAACAGCAGAGCTAGGCCGCGCGTCCGATCCTCATGACGGGCCCTTCTCGCACCCGGACGGCTGCGGCGCACATGCTCGCGGCGTGGATGGGGAACCGCTTCTACCGCACCTTCCGCGTCGCTGAGTCAGACCCCGCCCCGTTCGACTTCCTGCTCACCCAGCGCGAGCGCTCCGTCGGCGTCGACGTCGGCCTGCTCTGGGACGAGGATCCCCGGCCGCCGGGCGCGGACGCGCTGGAGGAGATGCTGAGCGCCGACGTCGAGACGGACGAAGGCATCGCCCCCGGCTCCTACGCGGTGTGGGTGCCGCCAAAGGGCCGCGTCCCCACCGAGGAGCCCGAGGTCTCCAACTTGCGCCTCATACTGGCGCGCGCGATGCGGACGCTCGCGCCCGGCGATCGCCGCGAGGCACGCATCCCCGTCACTGTGAAGCTGGCGAAGCTGCAGACCGAGGGCGCCTACGTCTCCGTGGTCGGGGGCCTGTCCCCCGTCTGGCTCGCGATGTCCGAAGGCATCCCCGGCTCGTTCCACCTCGACGCCCGCCCGATCCACCGGCTTCCCGAGGAGACCGCGGAGGTCGACATCCTCGTCTCACGCGTCCGTGACTTCGCGATGGCGCTCGAGCCGGGCGAGCTGACGGACATCCCGCTGCACGACCACTGGGTCGTGTCTCGTCTTCCGGACGGCGCGCCCGAGGGCGTGACGGTCATCGTCGCGCCGCCCGACATCGACCCCGCGGACGGCACCAACGTCCGCCGCCGCTTTCGCCAGGAGGTGCAGCGCGCGGTGGACGGCAAGCGCGCCGGTGAGCGGGATCTCGCCGTCCTCGCGGTCGTGGGGGCGTTCGCGCACATCGGCGAGGAGCTGGTGACGGCGTCCCTCCGAGGGATGAACCCGGCGCTGTACACGGCCCTGGACCTGATCGTCGTCATCGCGGACGGGCAGATGCGCCAGGTGCTGCAGCCTCGATCGCTCCCGTGGGAGCCGGTGCGGTGACCGTTCCCGGGGGCGACCTTGTCGTCCGCTCGGCGGAGCCAGAGGATGCCCCCGAGATCCGCAGCCTCGTCACGCGCGCGCTCCTGAGCGCCGGACTGCCGCCTCCTGAGTCCGGCCTCGACGACGACCTCGTCGACCTCGGGTACTACCAGGTGGCCGGACGCCGGCTCTGGGTGGCCCAGCGTGACGAGGTGGTGGTGGGCTGTGCGGCCCTCGACCGCGGCGACCCGGGCGCGGCCGTGCTCCGCAGGCTAGCGGGCGGCGGCCTGGATGCGCTCGTGTCGACGGCGCTGGACTACGCCGCCACAAACGGCCTCGCCGTCGTCGAGACCGTCCTGCCGCCGGGACTGCCGGGGACGCGGGACGCGCTGCGACGTGCCGGGTTCGAGTCGCCACCGGGCGCCAGCCCGATGCTGCTCCGGAGGACGCTGTGATCCATCCGACGCGGTCTCCGGCCCGGGCGCGGCCGGGCGTGACGGCCGTGCTCGCCGCGATGGCGGCGATAGCCGCGCTCGTCCTCGGGGCGTGTGGCACGATGAGCGCGAGCAGCACCCCCACCCCGACGCCGACCCCTGGCCCGACGGAGCGCTTCCAGGGCGTTCAGTCGCTGCGCTCGTACCGCTACACGCTCAGCGTCAGCGCCGCCGGGGGCGTCCTCGACCAGCGCGAGGCACCTCCGGGGCTCGACCTCGACCGGGAAACCCTGACCATCGACATCGAGGGCTACTGGACGCAGCCGAACAACGAATACCAGTCCACCGACATCCACCTTGGCGTGCTCGCCGTCCGCCAGGACAGCATCGCGCTCGACGGACGGCTCTGGACCAGCGTCGCGGGTGGTCCCTGGGCGGAGCGGGAAAGCCTCACCGGCCCGGAGGCGTTCCTGGGGCAGGACCTCCCGCTCTCGCCGAACTCGATCTTCGGGCGAAACGATGACGTCATGCTGGAGCGGCTGGCGGCCGACCTGAACGGCCGTCCGCACGACTCGCAGATCCTCAACGGCCGTCAGAGCCATCACTGGGTGCTGGGCCAGGACTGGTTCGACACATTCGCCGCCGACTTCGCTGAAGTCCTCGCCGGCGTCTCCCGCGACCGAGGCATGGACCTGCGCATCGAGCTCTGGTCAGACATCGAGACGCGCGTGGGGACGAAGCTCGAGGTGCGCGGCACCTTCCCGGGGGATGCCGAGCCGTCCATCCTGCTCCAGATGGAGCTGTTCGACCTGAACGACCCCGAGATCACGGTCCAGCAACCCGCCGGCGCCATCGGCCGGTAGTCCGACGGCTAGCGCGTGTCCTCGACCCGAACGACGTAGACGCCCGCCGCCAGGTCGTGCCACGTCTGCTTGCGCGGGTTGAACAGCATCCACGCGTAGCCGACGAAGAAGAAGAACGCGCTGGGGATCGCGACGAGGGCTCGAATACCACCCCGCACCGGGCCCGGCGCCGAGCCGTCCGGCCGCACGATGCGGATCCCCAGCGCGTTCGTGCCGGGCGTCCATCCCTGCGACCAGAATATCCAGTCGTATCCCACGCTCAGCAGCAGCCGCGGCAGTAGCGCGACCGGATCGATCTCACCGCTCGACGCCGACTCTGGGAGTCCGCCGAACATCGCGACCACCAGCACGATGCTGAGGTAGACGAACGCCTTGGCCAACTCGTCGACGAGGAACGCGGCCAGGCGCCGGAAGAAGGAGGCGTACTCGACCTGGACGGACGCCCGGAGCGCGGACGGAGGCACCACCGGGACACCACGGTCCGAGGGCGTCGCGGACGGGAAGCCGCCCGCCTCCCACCGCGGCCCCGGGCGCCCCACCGGCTGGCGCGAAGCGCCCGGTTCCGAGGAGGTCAACTCCGGCGCGATCTAGGCATGGTGCACAATCGCGCCATCGATGGTGATCGTCTCGCCGTTGACGAAGTTCGTCCGGTCGGAGGCGAGATACACCACGGCGCCCCTGATGTCGTTGGGCGTTCCCAGGCGACGCAGTGGGATGTACCGCTCCAGCACGTCGGCCATGCTCGGATCGCTGTGCGGCCCGGGGACGCCCTCCATGAAGCCGATCACAATGCAGTTCACCGTGACGCGGTCCTCCACGAGCGGCTCGCCGCGGCCCCACTCGATTGCGAGGTTCTTGGAGAAGCCGAGGACTGCCCCCTGCGAAGCGCCGTACAGGGCGGAGTTCGGGACACCCCGGTCGTGGAGGTCGGAGACGAAGTTGATCACGCGGCCCTTGCCGCGCGGCACCATCCGCTTGCCGACGGCAAGCGTCGGCGAGAAGACCGCGGTCGCGTTCCGGTCCAGCTCGTTCTTCCAGTCGTCCACGGTCGAGTCGAGCACCGGCTTGATGTTCGCCGAGTGCGCAGCATTCACGAGGATGTCGATTGGCCCGACCATCGACTCCAGCGAGTCCACGGCCGCCTCGACCGCAGCGAAGTTGCTGAGGTCGAGCGTCTTCACCTGCCCGTTCTGGGAGCCGGCACTCCAGCATTCATTCAAGATCGAGTTCGCGGCGACCTCGTCCTTCTGGGTCGCGTCGAGTGTCGTGAGGGAGACGGTCGCTCCCGCCTCGGCAAGCGCGACGGCGGCGGCTCGCGCCAGCGGGCCGGTCGCGCCGGTGACGAGGGCGTGCTTCCCCTTCAGGCTGAACATGCTGACCATCTAGCCCTCCGCCCGCGGGATGACGCCGGCCGGCGTGAGGCCGGCCGCGATCGCGCCACCATCGATGAGCACGGTTTCACCACTCAGGTACGAAGCCGCCGGGCTCGCGAGGAAGACGGCCAGCGGGCCGATCTCGTGCAAGAAGCCAATACGGCCGGCGGGCTGCTTCGAACCCATCTCCGCGAGACGCGCCTCGTCGTCGATCTTCGGGAAGAGGCCGGGGGCTATGCAGGCCGCGCGAATGTTGTCGCGCGCGTAGGTCATCGCGATCGCCTTCGTCAGCTGGATCACGCCGCCCTTGGCGACGGGGTACATCCAGTTGTTGCGGCCGCCACGGAAGCCCCAGCCGGAGGTGATGTTGATCACCGTCCCGCCACCCTGGTCAAGCATGTGGGTGATGATCGCACGGGTGCAGTAGAAGGCCGAGTCCAGGTTGGATGCGATGCCGCTCTGCCAGTCCTCGTCCGTGAGCTCCGGCAGCGTCTTCCCGCGGCCGGTGCCGCCGAGCCCCGCGTTGTTGATGAGGATGCTGATGCGGCCCATCTCCGCGATGGCCTGGTCCACCATCGCGTTCACCTGTCGCGAGTCGGTCACGTCGCAACCGGAGATGCCGAGGTAGCGTCGTCCCTTGGCACGGATCTCGTGGCCCACGTCCTCGATAGGCTCGGGCCGCCGGCCGACACCGACGATGTCGACGCCCGCCTCGGCGAGGTGGAGCGCCATCTCGCGCCCGAGGCCGGTGCCGGCGCCGGTGATGATGGCGCACTGACCGCTCAGGTCGAACTCATCCAGGATGCCCATCGGCTTCCCTCCTTGTTGCCGTCTCCGACTACGCCCGGCGGACGCCACTCGCGAGCCAACGCGCTCGCCAGTGGCGGGCTGCTACAGGTGCTGCAGCAGCCCCCCGTCGACCGGGAAGATCTGACCCGTGATGTACCGCGTCGCCACCTCGCTGGAGAGGTAGACCGCGAGCGGCCCCACCTCTTCCGGCGATCCGCGTCGCCGCATGATCGTGAAGCGGACGGCGCGCTGCGCCTCCTCGTCGTCGGGCTGGATGCGATCGTCCATCCAGTCCATCCAGCCGAGGGAGATGCCGTTCACCATGATGCCCTCGGGGCCCAGCTCCAGCGCGGCCGCCCGGATGAAGTTGTAGACCGCCCCGTGCGCCGCCGCGTAGGCAGTGGCGTTCGGCAGGCCTCGCTCCCCGATCACGCTGGTGACGCACACGATGCGCCCCGGAGCGCCCGCGCGCCGGAACTCTTCGGCGGCCGCGCGGACCGCGAAGTAGTGCGCGTTGAAGTTCACCTGCATCACGCGGTTGAGGTCCGTGTCCGTGGTCTTCGCGATCGGCTTCGCGAGGAACTGGTCGGGCGCGATCGCGACCATGTCCAGGCCGCCCAGCTCCTTCACGACCTGGCGCGTCGTGACCTGCACGTTCTTCCCAAGCGTGACGTCCATGATGTACTCGGGCGCGCGGCGTCCCATCGCCTCGATGTCGCGTCGCACGGCGCGGGCGCGCATCACCGCGTCATCCGGCGTGAGCGCGCACAGCGCGACGTCGGCGCCGGCCTCGGCGTACGCGCGGGCGATGGCGGCACCCGCCGGGTTGTCGGCGCCGATCACCAGCGCCTTCCTGCCGCTGAGGTCCCAGAAGCCGGACGTGGGGTACTCGTTCGTCATCGCGTTACCCCCTCCCAGCAGCGTCGTACACCGGGCGGAAGCCGGCCGGGCCCAGCCCGCCCGCGAGCCCGCCGCCGTCGATGATGAACGTCTGGCCGGTGATGTAGCTCGACGCATCGGAGGCGAGGAAGACCGCGAGGGGCCCGAGCTCCCACCACTCGCCGAGCCGGTCCACCGGGATGAAGTGCCCCCGCTGCTCGCGCTCGGCGCGTTCCCGGTCGTCGCGCGGGGGCCGCTGCGACACGTAGCCGGGGACGATGCAGTTCGAGCGGATGCCGTGCGGGCCGAGCATCGTCGCCATCGACCTCGCGAGCGAGATGACGCCACCCTTCGCCGTCGGGTAGGCGAACTGGCGGTTTCCGCGGAGCGCCGTCCCGGAGGCGGTCGGCACCACCACGCCGCCGTCGCCCTGTTCGATCATCTGCCTCGAGGCGGCGCGACAGGCGTAGAAGGCGGAGTCGAGGTTCGTGGCGAGCGTGCCGCGATACGCCTCGGTCGGGTAGTCCCAGAAGTCGTTCGGGACGTTGCCGCCGCCGCCGCCCGCGTTCGCGAACATCACGTCGATGCGGCCGTACTCGGCGACGCAGGCCGAGACGAGGGCATTCGCGTCGTCTTCGCTCGTGGCGTCGTAGACGAAGTGCGTAGCGGTGCCGCCTGCCTGGCGGATCTCGTCGACGACGCCGAGGAGCTGTTCCTCCGTGCGCGCCGCGACCATGACCTTCGCGCCGCCCGCGGCGAGCGCGAGGGCCATCCCGCGACCGAGGCCGCGGCCGCCCCCGGTCACGACGATCGACCGTCCTTCGACGCTGAATCGCTCGAGCACCGGCATCCCCGATCAGGTGCGCGCGCGGCGGGCGCACATCCCCTCGGAGCCGTCGAGGTTCCCTCGGGCTCCGCGGGCTAGAGCACACCCGTCGCGACGGCGGCGATGACCGCCAGGCCGAGCGCGATTCTATACCAGACGAAGACGGCCAACGTGGCACGCTGCACGAACGACAGGAAGACGCGGATCACCATCGCCCCGACGACTCCCGCGGTGACCGCGCCAGCGATCAGCGGTCCCCACTGCACGACCTCGTCGCCCGTCATCGCCTCGGTCAACTTGAGGACGCCCGCCCCCGCGACGATCGGCGCCGACAGCAGGAACGAGAACCGGGCGGCCGCTGGGCGGTCGAATCCAAGCGCGCGGGAGGTCGCGATCGTGGCGCCGGACCTCGACACGCCGGGGATGAGGGCGGCTGCCTGGGCGCAGCCGATGAGGAACGACCGCGCAGGCGTCATGTCCACGAGCCGAAGGACGAGTTCGCCGTGGCGGTCCGCCAGCCAGAGCAGGCCCCCGACGCCGATGAGCATGGTCGCGACCACGAGCGGGTGGCGGACGTTCTCCTCGATCCAGGACTCGAGCGTGAAGCCCACGATCACCGCCGGGACGGTCCCCAGCACCAGGAGCAGCCCGAGACGCGCGTCCAGCGACCAGCGCCGGACGGCGAGCCCCGCGGACCCGGCATCGTTCAGCGTCGCCCTGCCGATGCGCAGCCAGTCCCGCCAGAAGTACCCGAGGACCGCGACGAGCGTGCCGACGTGCAGACCGACGTCGAACGTGAGCGAGGAGGAGTCCGCGCCGAGGATCTCGGGTGCCAGGATGAGATGCCCGGACGACGAGATCGGGAGGAACTCCGTCACTGCCTGCACGACACCGAGCAGGATTGCGCGCAGGTAGTCGTCCACCCGATCAGGCTAGACGCGCGTGGTTGAGCGGTCGAGAAGATCCAGCCCTATCGTGCGCCTTCGTGGACGCTTTCGACCTCGTGCTGGCTGCCGACCGGATCGGCATCGTCGCCTTCGCCATTTCCGGCGTCGCGGTTGGCATCCGCGCGAAGCTGGACCTCTACGGCCTCGCCGCGCTCGGTCTTTCGACCGCCATCGGCGGCGGGGTGATCCGCGACGTGGTGATCGGCGACGTCCCCCGCGTGTTCGAGAACACCGACTACCTGCTGTTCGCGCTCGCCGCGACCGTGGTGGCCATCGGCGCCGGGGCGCTCGGGTGGCAGGCGCCGGGCCCCATCCTCAAGACCGCCGACGCCATCGGCACGGGGGCGTTCGCCCCGACGGGCGCACTCCTCGCCTACGAGGCGGGACTCGATTGGCCGGCCGCGATGATCCTCGGCATCCTCACGGCTACCGGTGGGGGCGTCATCCGCGACGTGATGGTGCGCGAGGTGCCGTGGGTGCTGCATCGCGGGCTGAACGCCTCGGCGTCCGCGCTCGGCGGACTGCTGACGTTCGCCTTCGCGGAGGATGCGACGCTCGCGCTCCTCACCGGCGGAATCGTCGCGATGACGATCACCGGGCTCGGCCACACGGAGCGGGTGCACCTGCCGATCTTCCACCACGACGAATAGGGCACCGTGCCGAGCCCCTCCGAGTGCGGGCACGTAGGATGGTGCGCATGCTGGCACACGCACGTGGCTCCGACCCGGAGCCCTCCGACTGGCTGCGGGAGCAGTTCCCGGAGGTCGCCCCCTCGTACGGGTGGGGCGGCGATCCGTGCTGGCTCGCGTGGGCGCTGAACCAGACCGCCGAGCACAACCCGCCGATGTACTGGCTGGGGCGCGCGTTCGCGGTGGTCGAGGCAGCGGGCCAGCTCGATCTCTTCGGCGAACGGATGCGCGCGGCGCACGGCGCCGCCTCGTGCCAGGCGGCAGGCGACCGCGACGACCGTCTGCAGGATGTGCTGACCGAGATCTGCGCCTACGCCTGGACGGCCGAGCGCATCGCGCCGCCGGTGGTGGAGCCGGCGGCCGAGGGCGCCTCGACGACGGTGGGGCCGATCCGCCTCGTCATCCCCGACGTCGACGCCGTCGTGGTGCCTCGCAGGCTTCAACCGCAGAACAGCCTCGAACGCGTGATGTACCAGGTCGCCGGCCTCGCGGAAGACGCGGCGCGGGCCACCGGCGGCCGGCAGGCGGTGTTCTACCTCGACGTCTGGCACGAGCGCCGCTACGCGCAGAGCGTCGGCTACCGGTTCGAGCTGACCGAGCCCGTCCGGGAGGCGCTCCGCCACTTCGCGACCGAGTACCACATGGGCTATGTCCTGACGCGCCCCTTCGAGTGGGGCCGGGCGCTGGAGGAGTGGTTCTAGTGGGCGACAACATCGATGACCTCGTGAACCTTGCGGAGTTCGAGGCCGCCGCGAAGGAGCGGCTGTCGCCTCTCGCGTGGGACTACTACTCCTCCGGTGCGATGGACGAGATCACGCTCCGCGACAACCGCGAGGCGTTCGAACGGATCGCGATCCGCTACCACGTCCTCGCCGGCACCGACCGCCGCGACCTCACGACGCGGATCATGGGACGCGAGCACGAGTGGCCGCTCCTCATCGCCCCGACGGCGTTCGCGCGGCTCGCCCACCCGGACGGGGAGATCGGGGTCGCTCGCGCCGCGGCGTCCGAGGGCGTCACCCAGGTGCTCTCCACCCTGGCGACGACGAGCCTCGAGGACGTCGCGAGGTCGGCGCCCGGCGGGCATCGCTGGTTCCAGCTCTACGTGTTCAAGGACCGCGGACTGACGACCGAGCTCGTGCGTCGGGCCGAGGCCGCCGGCTACGAGGCGATCGTGATGACCGTCGACGCGCCGCTCCTCGGCCGCCGCGAGCGTGACGCCCGGAACCGCTTCTCACTCCCGGATGACCTCACCGCCGCGAACCTTGCCGGCAGCCTCGCGCGGATCGGCGCCGAGGGCGCGGAGTCCGGACTGTTCCAGTTCTTCGCCTCCGTGCTCGACCCCGGGCTCACCTGGGACGACGTTGAATGGCTCGCCTCGCTCACCAGCCTGCCGGTACTGGTGAAGGGCGTGGTCCGCGGTGACGACGCCGAGCGCGCGGTGGAGCGCGGAGTCGGCGGCGTGATCGTCTCCAACCACGGCGGCCGTCAGCTCGACACGGCGATCGCCAGCATCGACGCCCTCCCTGAGGTCGCCGAGGCAGTTGACGGCCGCGCGACGGTGCTCGTCGACGGCGGCGTGCGACGCGGGACGGACATCGTGAAGGCGCTCGCGCTGGGCGCGAACGCCGTGCTCATCGGCCGCCCGGTGCTGTGGGGCCTCGCCGCCGGCGGCGAGGAGGGCGTGCGCCGCGTGCTCCAGATCCTCCGCGCTGAACTCGACCTGGCGATGGCACTCTGCGGCGCCACCAGCGTCGAGGAGCTGTGGCCGGACCTGCTCCTCTAGCTGGGCAACGTGCCTGGCGCTCGTCGTGTTACCCGATGGCTCCCTGAGCGCCCCCTGCCGCCGTGCGAGAACCGGTGAGGGTGGTTCGGGGCAGAAGCACGTTCAGGGCACCTCATTCATCGGCGGTCCCGCTCGCGCCTGGCCCTCGCGCCACGCGAGCCGGTACGCCCGTCGCCCGCGCCGCGCACGCCCGGCCAGCGGGTGCAATCGTTCGAGCTCGTCCCACGGGACCATCGCTCGCTCCTCGCGCCTGCGTGTCGCCGCCGTCAGGCGGCCCGCCGCGCGAGTCTGGCATAGTGCGCCCGAGAACGAGGAGGGTGCGATGGCAGGACGCTTCGAGGGCTCCCGGTTCGAGGGGAAGGTCGCCGTCATCACCGGCGGCGCGCAGGGGATCGGACTGGCGACGGCTCTTCGCTTCGCCGACGAAGGCGCCGACGTCGCCCTCGTCGACCTCCCGGGATCGCCGCTTCCCGCCGCGGCCAAGGAAGTCCGGGTAAGGGGACGCCGCGTCCTCACCGTCGAGGCCGATGTCACGCAGGCCGACCAGGTGCAGCGCTACGCGGAAGCGGTCGAGGCGGAGTTCGGCGCCGCTCACTGCTTCTTCAACAACGCCGGCATCCTGGGGCCGGTGACGCGCTCGTTCCTCGACTATCCCGAGGACGCCTTCGACCGCGTGCTCGCCGTGAACGTGAAGGGGGTCTGGCTGGGGCTACGCGCGATGGCGCCCCTCATCGCGAAGTCCGGCGGTGGCGCGATCGTGAACACTGCCTCCGTCGCCGGGCTGGGCGGGACGCCGACGATCTTCGCGTACGGCGCGAGCAAGCACGCCGTGGTCGGGATGACGAAGTCCGCCGCGATGAGCCTCGGCCCCCAGGGCGTGCGCGTGAACGCCGTGTGCCCCGCGCCCATCGACACGCAGATGGCCGACCAGCTCACCGGCACCGACGACCCCGCGAAGATCGTGGAACGCAAGGAGCGCTTCGCCCAGGCGAACCTCCTCGGCCGCATCGGCGAGCCGGAGGACGTCGCGGCGCTCGTCGCCTTCCTGTGCTCAGGGGACGCATCGTTCGTCACGGGCGGCATCTACACCGTCGACGGCGGCAGCCGCGCACGGTGATGGCGCGAAACGGAGACCAACCATGACCGACCTCAAGCTCGGCCCGCTCATGCAGGTCAACATGCCCGTGAAGGAGATCGAGGGCGCCGTCGCCTTCTACCGCGACACGCTCGGCCTCTCGTTCCTCTTCCAGGCGGGCAACCTCGCCTTCTTCGACTGCGGCGGCGTCCGCCTGCTCGTCGACGTCGCCGAGAGCGACGAGTTCAACCACCCGGGCTCGATCCTCTACTTCAACGTCGAGGACATCCACACGGCGTACGAGGACCTCAGGGCGCGCGGCGTGCAGTTCGCGAGCGAGCCGCACGTCGTCAACCGCACCGCGACCAGCGAGCTGTGGATGGCGTTCTTCTCGGACGGGCAGTGGAACACCCACGCAATCGCGGCCGAGGTGCCCGTGGGCGCGTGAGGGGGCGCTGGCGCGCTATCGCCCGAGCGCGGCCCTGGGCCGGTCGATGAACGGCAGGGGCGTCACGTCCGCCGGCTGCCAGACGCCATCCGTGTCCACCTCGACACGCGCGAGTCCCCCCGGGAGGTACGCGACGGCGATACCGATGCCGAGCGCGCCGGAGTATGCGGCGTTCACGCACGCGCCGATGTCGACGCCGCCGGCACGGATGCGGGAGCCGCGCCTGGCGAGGCGGGGGCCGTCGAGACGCAGGCCGGCGAGGACGCGTTCGGGTGCCTCGCGGTGCTCGAGGGCGTGACGGCCGTGGAACTCGCGCCGCGAACCATCGAGAGCATCGAGGTGGACCAGGTCGCCGAGGCCCGCGTGGTAGGGCGTCGCTGGCGAGGGCGTCTCGGTGGGCGCCTCGATCGTGCCGGCTTCGAGTCGGAGGGTGTCCCAGGCGGCGAGGCCGGCCGGCTCGATGCCAACGCTGAGGCTGTTCTCCCAGAGGTGCTCGCCGACCTCGGGAGAGACGATGAACCAGAACCCCTCTTCGCCCAGCGCCCGGTCGTGCGCGACGAGCGCGCGGAACCCGCCGAGGAGCACCTCGTGCGCCTCGCCGGCGGGCACGCCGTCGGGGAGGTTCGACCCGACGACCGCGTGGAGCGCGTGCTCCGCGCCGGGCCCGACGACCTCCAGCATCACTGTCTCGCCGAGCCGGTCCCGCACGAGGACGTCTTCGCCCTCGGCGACGGCGCCCTCGACGGCCTCGCGGAGCGACACCTGCGTGCGCGGACCGGAGATCACCAGCCAGCGCCCCTCGTCGAGGTGGGCAAGCGTGGGGATGTCGAAGATCGTGCCATCGTGGCGGCACACGAGCGCGCGACTGAAGCGGCCGACGGGGATCCTCGCGGGATCCGTCGCGAAGAGACGGCCGAGGACCTCGTCGGACCGTTCTCCGGTGACGTAGAACCGCCCGAGGTGGGAGCGGTCGAAGATTACGACCTGCTCGCCGGCCGTCTGCTGCTCGTCGTACGTCCCCCGGTACCAGAGCGGCAGCGTGAATCCGTGGACGGGCGCCGCGTGCCAGTTCGCCTTCATGTGCAGGTGCGCGAGGGCGAGCACCGCCGTCCGCGTGCCGGGAGGCGGCTGCTGGGCGCTGATCACAGGCAGGAAGTCATCCGGCCGGATATTGCCGGGCCCGCCGGGGGGTGGCGTGGTCATCAATGGTGATGGTCGTGCGCGTACCCGTGGAGGTCGAGTCCCTCACCCTCCGGCTGGACGTCGATCCACTTCCGGAATCCCTCCGGCGTGCGGGTCATGCGGCCGACGCCCGGGTAAGGGCCGTGGCAGAACATCACGAGCGCGCCCGCTTCGATGCACTCGTCCATGAGTCGCTTCTTCGTCTCCATGGAGACCAGCGGGAGGATGTCGAGGCCGGAAACCCAGGGGGTCCGCTCGAGCTGCACCCGGTGCTGCGCGAGGTCGCCAAGATAGACACCCCACTCCTGCCCCGACCGGATGACGACGGTGGAGTGGCCCTCCGTATGCCCGGGGGCGGGGACGAACATGACCTCGTCTGTGATCTGATGCTCACCGTGCATCAGCTCGAGGCGATCCGCAATGGGGTCGAGGTTCCTCGAGAGGTAGGTCGCGCGGGTGCGCTCGTTCGGGTGGGTGGCGTCCTCCCACTCGGCTGCACTGATCACGTAGCGCGCGTTCGGGAACGTCGGCACGAGCGCACCATCCGCGCCCCCGCTCCCGGATGTGGGTCTGAGCGACGTGTTCCAGCCGCAATGGTCGGCGTGGAGGTGCGTGTTCACGACCGCGTCGATCTCCTCGGGCGCCACGCCAAGGGCGGCCAGCGAGTCGAGGAGCGTGCCCTCCTCCGCGGGCGAGGCGGCGTCGCGGTCGCCGGGCTTCGCGCCGACGCCGGTCTCGACGAGAATCGTCTGGCCGCGCGAGCGGAGCAGCAGGCAGTTCAGTCCGAGCGGGATGCGGTGCCGCTCGTCCAGCGGCGGCGCGACGCGCTCCCACATCACCCGCGGGACCACGCCGAAGATCGCGCCGGCGTCGTAGTAGTAGGTGCCGTCGCTCACGACGGCGAAGTCGACGCCGCCGATCCGGTAGCGAGCACCGCTCGGGACTCTCACGCCGGCACCTCGGTCAGTACGCCCACGAGATGATCCGCTTCGGCTGGATGCGCACGACGACCGAGTCTTCGTTCGTCGCGGTGCTGTTGTCCGCGTAGGCGTTGCCCCGGCTCTCGCCGAGGTAGTGGATCGCCACCTCCCGGAGCAGGTCCGCGTAGTCCATGGAATCCTCGGACGCGACACCCTCGACGATGGCCGCCCGGTAGGGGGCCGTCTTGGTGTCGACGCAGAGCGAAACGCTCGGGTTGCGCTGCAAGTTGCGCCACTTGCGGCTGGCGCGGCTGGTGAGGATGAACGCGGCGCCGTCGCGCCAGAGGTGCCAGACCGGGGCCTGAGCGGGAGCACCCGAGGCATCCACGGTCCCCACCACGCTTACGTGCGGGGCGCTCAACAGCTCGTTGACCTGGGCCTCGGACATCGCCACCGGCATTCCCTCCGCGAAGATCGTTCCAACCTGTGTAGCACGCGAGGGTCGCGCCCGTGGGCGCTCACGAGCGCTGGCGAATGACCCGATCCGGAACGATGCGGAAATGCGCGACCTCGGGCCGCTCCCCGCGGTAGCGCTCGGCGAAGGCCAGGCCCGCGGCCTCCCCGTAGTAGGCAACGGCCATGCGGCGCACGTCGTCGTACAGCGAGCGGCCGGTGACCTCCTCGGCGCGACCGTCCAGGATCACCGCCGCGTACGGCGGTTCGCGATGGTCGACGCAGAGCGAGACGCGCGGGTTCGCCTCGATGTTCCGCCACTTCTTGGTCCCGCGGCCCGTGAAGAGGATGGGGGTGCCCTCCTCCGCGTCCCATAGGAACCAGATCGGCGCCGTCCGAGGCGACCCGTCCTCGCCGACGGTGGCGATGACGGCGACGCGCGTCTCTGCGAGGAACGCCGCGACCCCGGGGGTGATCTCGACCACTACGCTTCCACCCGGCGTTCGTACTCCCAGGCGTAGCCGCCGGCCACGCGCCTGACGCGGCCGAGCGTGAGGATCGGGAAGTGCCCGCCGGTTACGAGGGCGTCCCGGTCCACCGCGAGCTGACTCAGCCGCGCCCGCGACTCCTTTGACCTCGCGGGCTCGAGGTCGACGCCGGGGATCCAGTCATGGTGCTCGAAGTGCACCGGGTGGTGGGCGGCATCGCCGGTGATGATCAGGTGCTCCCCGCCCGCGGCGAGCATGAGCGAGGTGTGTCCGGGCGTGTGGCCGGGTGTCGGGATCGTCGTCAGCCCCGGGGACACCTCGTACTCCCCGGTGAACGTCGTGATGCGCGAGGCGACCTGGTATGGCAACGTCTGCTGTCGCGCGACCGCCGCCCGATCCTGCGGCGCGTCCGGCGAGTTCAGCCAGAAGTCCAGCTCCGCGGACGCGACGTAGATCGTCGCGTTCGGGAACGTGAGCTCGTCGCCCTCCTGCACGTTCCAGCCGCAGTGGTCGGGGTGGAGGTGGGTGTGGACGACGCTATCGATCTCTTCGCGGCTGACACCGAGCTCCTCGATGCGCTGGAGGAGCTCCCCACCGCCGGGGATGCCCATGGTGCGGGCCGGCGCGCCGAAGCCGGAGTCGACGAGGATGGTGCGCGACCCGTCGCGGATGAGGAACGTGCCGAAGTTGAACGGGACTGGCGTCTCCGGGTCGGTGATGCCGAGCTCGGTCATCCAGCGCTCAGGTTCGATGCCGTGGAAGAAGCCACCAAGCGCCCGGTCCGGCGCCCCGTCCGACAGCGCCGCGACGCGGACTCCGCCGACCGTGAACTCCTCGCTGAGCCGGGACATGAGCATCTCCGTTCCGTCGCTCGAGGCCACACCTCGGCGCGTGGTGACACGTTATGAGCAGTTGAGGGAGGGTAAGACCACTTCTATAGTGACTCGCACTCCGTCCCGGGCTACGCGTCGACGACACCCTCCGTGCTGACGGAGCAAGGAGAAGCACACCGATGGCTACACCGACCGCGTTCTTCGAAGGCCAGTTCGTCCCGCTGGAGCAGGCGAACATCAACATCATGACGCACGCCTTCAACTACGGAACCGCGGTGTTCGAGGGTGTACGGGGCAACTGGAACGCCGACCAGGGCGAGCTCTACCTGTTCAAGGTGCGCGAACACGTCCGCCGGATCCGCCAGAGCGCCAAGATCATGCGGATGAGCATCAAGCAGTCCGAGGACGAGATGTGCGACATCCTCCTCGAGGTCGCGAAGCGGAACGGCTACCGCGAGGACATCTACCTTCGCCCGATGGTCTACAAGTCCTCCGAGGTGGTCGGCGTCCGCATGCACGACCTGCAGGACGACTTCCTCGTATTCGCCACGCCGTTCGGCGCCTACCTCGACCCGACGCAGGGCGCGCGCTGTGCGACTTCGTCCTGGCGTCGCACCGACGACACGATGATCCCGGCCCGAGCGAAGGTGAACGGCCTCTACGTCAACAACGCGATGGCCAAGACCGAGGCCCAGCTGAACGGCTTCGACGAGGCGATCATGCTGAACGTTGACGGCCACGTGTCCGAGGGCTCGGGCGAGAACATCGTGATGATCCGGCACGGCGTCCTGATCACGCCGTCGCCGAGCGACAACATCCTCGAGGGCATCACGCTCGAGACGGCCCTCTACATCGCCGAGCGGGAGTTTGGTCTCCGCGTGGAGCGCCGCTCGATCGACCGCTCCGAGCTGTACATCGCCGACGAGATCTTCATGACCGGCACGGCCGCCCACGTGACCCCCGTGACCGAGGTGGACCGCGTCCCGATCGGCGATGGCCGCCCCGGCGTGGTCTCGACTCAGATCCAGGACAGCTACTTCAAGGCGATCACCGGCCGCCTCCCCCAGTACCGCGACTGGCTGACGCCCGTGTACGAGGACGCGAAGGTCGCCGCTTCCTAGCCCGGAAGGACCGAAGGACACTCAGCGGCCCGGGCCTTCTGCCCGGACCGCTCTGGCATCGGCACCCCTAGCATCTGCGTCGTGGGCACTCACCGCCGGTCCCGATATTGCCGCGTCGCGAACGCGCTTGCAGCGGCCACGTTCGCAGCGATGGCGGCGTTGGCCCTTGGCGGCTGTCACACGAACGTTCCAGCGGATACGACCGCCACGATCGAGGGCGCGCCGGTCGACCGCACGTCGCGCGCTGAGCTCCCGGCCGGCGACCCGGAGACGAGCAGCCAGACCGTCCCGGTGATCCTCGAGGAGTGGCGGATCCGCGTACCCGAGCACGTGCCGGCAGGCATCGTGACCTTCGAGGTGCACAACGCCGGGCTCATCCCGCACGAGCTATCGGTCTTCCGCACCGACCTCGGGGCCGATGCGATTCCCGTCGTCGGAGGCCGCGCAGATGTCTCGGTCCCCGAGGCGACCGCGAGCAGCGGCGAACTGCCACCCGGAGGGCTCGCCACCCTCGTCCTCGACCTCGAGCCCGGCCACTACGTGCTCCTCAGCAACCTGCCAGCGCAGTACGAGGCGGGGATGCGCACATCGATCACGGTGGAGTGACGGCCGCGCCGTCACCCTCCCAGCCCTTCTCGGGCACGCGGACAATCCGCGTTGCGCCGGACTCGAACACCACGGGCCAGGCCGCGAAGCGCTCGATGACCTCAGGGCCGTAGACGTCGACCTCGTGCCGTCCGAGGTAGACGTGGGTCACGCCGTAGGCCTCCGCGACGCGGCGCGTGTCTTCTGTCGCACCGTCGAGGTAGGTCGCATGGACGATTGCCCAGCGCTGCGAAACCCCGGGGACGCGCCCGCGCCAGATCAGCTCATGCTGCAGCCAGCCGAGGAGCGTCCTCGCGCGAGTCGTCGCACTGAGGACGCCCGTGTACGTGAACTGATCGCCCACCGCCTCGAGGAGCAGGTCGTCGGCTTCGAGATTCGCCTCCACCCATCCCCGCGCGGCGGCAAGGTCAGGATCGAACCGCCGGTGGAACGCGAGGGCGTCGAGGCCCGGCTCCTGCGGCTCCTCGACGCGGCTCCGGACGGCGAACGGGACGTATGCGAGCGAGAGCAGATAGACGCTGGCCAGCACCGCCAGCGCGCCCGGCGTCCAGCCCGGTCGCGGGTGCCAGATGGCGTCCGCCAGGCCCACAGCACCAGCGATCGCGAGGAACACCCAGACCGCGTACCAGAGCTTGAAGACCGTGTTAATCCGCGTGTCGAAATGGAACGCCTCCGCGACGTACGTGAGCTCCGTCCCCAGCACGAGCGCGCAGCTCAGCGCGACGAGCCCGAGCGCCGCCGCTCGAGGTAATGCCCCGTCGCGCTGGGCACTCACGGCGTTGGCAGCGCACCCCGCCCCGACGGCGGTGAGGCCCGCGATCACGCCCCACCCCGCACCCCGCTGCTCAATCGCCCAGGGGTTTCCTCCCAGGAGGGCCGCGGCAACCCACGTGCCAACCGCGATCAGGGCGACGGCGAGGCCGAAGAGGAACACGCGCCGGTCGCCCCTCGGACGCCAGAGCAGGACGGCGCCGATGACCGGCAGCACGAGGGGCACCCACACGAGGCCGAACCGCACCGGGTCGCTGCCGTGGGCGACCAGCCCGAGGCCGGACAGCGGCGCGCTGGTGTGTCGCGCGAACGGGACCGCGAGGACCGCCGCGACGCCGGCCGGCAGCGCAACGTGGACAAGGGCGGCGACGAGCGCCCTCCAGCGCGTCACGGCCCGCGTCAATGCCGGCGTCGACGCCACGAGGAGGGCGGCGCCCGCCCAGACGAGCCCGTACGGGACGACGTCCCAGGCGTTGGTCATGTAGAGCCCGGCGAACACGGCACCGGCGACGGGCAGCAACACGGGATGCCGCCGCCAGAACGAAGCGCCAACGCGCGTGGAGGGATCGTCCTCCGCGCTCACGGTCGTCCGCGCAGCAAGTGCGAGCGCGAGGAGGCCCACCGGCAGCGCGAGGACGTGGGGATGCAGATCGCCGAGCAAGAACGAGAACGCGGGGAACTCCGTGATGGTGTCGGGGACCACCCGCGACGCGTGCCACCACCACCATTCCGGCTTCGGCTCGAACCCGACGGTATCCGCCGAGCCGGGGAAGCCGGCAACGCCGAGGCGAGCCCACGTGGACTCTGAGCCGAGGCCGTGATTCCAGGCCACGTCGAGCGCGCCCTGTAGCGGAGCGACAAGGAGGAAGCTCACGAGCGCGGCAACGGCCGCAACCCACGGCGCTGCTCGGCGCGAGTCGCCCCGGGCCGCGAGGTCGCCGGCCACGCCCGCGACCGCCGTCGCGGCCATGGCGCCGGCCGTCGCAAGCGCGAGGTTGAACGCCACGCCGATGCTCACGGCACTGCTCCGGGCGAGGAGGTCAATCCCGACGTAGCCGAGGTGGTAGTAGGCGACCGGCTCACCCGCGAACCAGGGATCCTCCGGCGGCATCGAGCTGGCGTGGTGCACGGCCGTCAGCAGGAGAATCTCCATCGGCTTCTCGTTGCCAAAGGCGGCCGGTGTCTGCGCCCGCACGAGGATCAGGGACGCGAACACGGCCGCAAAGAGCAGCTCGTGCGCCAGCAGCACACGCCAGCGCGCCCGGAGGCGGGGAAGGACCTCGGGGCGCGCGATCGCGAGGATCACCGACAGCGCGATGATCGCCAGCGCGCCACCGACCACCGTCCGCTGTCCGTACGGGATCGGCGTAAGGGCGGAGACCAGCCAAGTGCCCTCTGCCCACAGGAGGAGCAGCAGCGGCCGTCCGAAGGGCGCCCCGGCGGACCACGAAAGAGGGAACACCAGCGCCGCCGGCACCAGGGAGACCGCGCCCAGTCCGAGCAGGACGGCGTACCACGTCAGGGCTTCGCTCACGCGCTGCTCTCGCCCGGCGCCCTCGCCCGCGGATCAACCGTACTCGTTCCAGTCGCCGACTCGACGAGCGGGGTTGGGCCGCGCGATAGACTCCGCCCGACTCGGCCCGCGCGCCGGGAGCAACGAAGGTGGAGACCGATGGGTGACCTCGACGGGCGCGTCGCGCTCGTGACCGGCGGGAGCCGCGGCATCGGGCGCGCGATCTGCCTGCGCCTGGCGCAGGACGGCGCCGATATCGCGATCAACTACCACTCGAATGAGGGCGCCGCGCGCCAGGTCGCGGACGAGGTCCGCGCGCTCGGCCGGCGCGCCGAGATCTACGCGGCGGACGTCGCCGTCGAGGAGGACTGTTGGCGGATGGCCGAGGCCGCCCTGGCCGACTTCGGCCACGTCGACATCCTGGTGAACAACGCCGGCATCGGCGCGACCGCCGTCGGCAGGCCACTCGTCGCCGACAGCGGCCCAGAACCGTTCGAGCGGCTGATGGCCGCCCACGCCTACGGCCCGTTCTACCTGTGCCAGGCCCTCGTACCGCGGATGCGGAACCTCGGCCGCGGCGACGTCGTGATGACCTCCTCGGTCGCCGCGCAGAACTTCGGCGCGACGGGCGGCACGTACAGCGCCGCGAAGTCCGCGATGGAGGCGCTGGCGCACACGCTGGCCAAGGAGGAGCGCGAGCACAACATCCACGTGAATGTGGTCGCGCCGGGGCTCGTCGAGACGGACATGGGTCTCGCGCTCGTCAAGTTCACGCGTGGCGTGCAGTCGATGCGCGAGCTGGATGCGAGCCAGCCCTTCGGGCGGGTCGGGCGGCCCGAGGACATCGCGAACGCCGTCGCGTACTTCGTCGGCCCGCGCGGCGCGTACGTCACCAATCAGCGCCTGACGGTCTCGGGGAGCTAGGCCATGACCATCGACCTCACCGGCCGCACGGCGTTCGTCACCGGCGCCAGCCGCGGAATTGGCCGGGCGATCGCGGTCGCCCTCGCCGCAGCCGGCGCCGACGTCGCGGTCAACTACAACCGTGACGCCGACGCCGCGGCCGAGACCTGCGAGGCGATCCGCGCCCTCGGACGTCGCGCCGAGGGCTACCAGGCCAACGTCGCGGACTTCGAGGCGGCGCAGGCCATGGTGTCGCAGGCGCTCTCCGACTTCAGGGGCTTCTCCATCCTCGTGTGCAACGCGGGGATCGCCAGCCGCGGCAACACCGTCGTCGACACCGACCCTGCCGAGATGCGCCGCGTGGTGGCGACCCACGTCTTCGGCACGCAGCACATGGCACACCTCCTCGTCCCGCAGATGCGAGGGCAGGCGCGCGGCGACGTGATCTGCATCTCCTCGGGCGCGGCGCAGAGCCTTGGCGCGCGAGGGGCTCCGTACAACATGGCAAAGTCCGGCATGGAGGCGCTCGCGTACACGCTCGCGAAGGAAGAGAAAGAGCACGGCATCCACGTGAATGTCGTCGCGCCGGGCCTCGTCGAGACGGACATGGGCCGGCGGCTCGTCCGCGCGACGCGCGGTGTGGAGGACATGCGCGAGCTGGACGCCCGCTCCCCCTTCGGGCGGGTGTGCCAGCCGGAGGACATCGCGGACGCCGTGGTGTTCCTCTGCTCCGAGGACGCGGCGTACGTGACGGGCCAGCGGATCACCGTGAACGGTGGCGGCTTCTAGCCGCTGCCCGTCAGCGCAGCACGGGAGGTGGAGGGATGGCAGGCGATCGTGCGGACGTGATCTTCACCGGCGGGGTGGTGCATACCGTCGATACCTCGAACAGCATCGCGGAAGCGGTTGCCATCTCCGACGGGCGCATCCTCGCCGTCGGATCGAACGCCGCGGTGTCCGCCTCCGCCGGCCCCTCGACGCGGCGCGTCGAGCTGAACGGGCGCTCGCTGCTGCCGGGCTTCATCGACGCGCACCAGCACTTCGGCGGCGTCGGCGGCGCTCAGTACGCGATCGACTGCAAGGCCGCGGGGATGGACTCGGTGGCCGCGATCGCCGAGGAGGTCCGGAAGCGCGCGGAGGCGCAGCCAGCCGGGACGTGGATCCGCGGACGCGGGTACGACCATTCGCGCCTCGTCGAGCAGCGGCACCCCAACCGCCATGACCTGGACGCGGTCGCGCCGCACCACCCGGTCATCCTCACCCGCACGTGCGGCCACATCGTCGCGTTCAACACGAAGGCCGCCGAGGTCGCCGGGCTCTCGATGCAGGCGCCCGACCCGGTCGGCGGCCGCTACGACCGCGACGCGGATGGGAGCCTGCTCGGCGTCGCGTACGAGCGGGCCAACGCCCCCCTGCGTGACGCCTCGGCCTCCACGGCGGAGGACCTCCGCCTGCACCTGCTGGCCGCGAACCGCGCCGACCTCGCGAGCGGTCTCACGAGCGTCCACGACGCCGGCGGGCTCCTGGGCCCCGCGATCGACATCGCGACCGACCTCGTCATGCGGCGCGAGATCCAGGTGCGTCTCTATGCCTTCGCCACGGTGAACTCCTTCGAGCACCCGCTCGTCGGACTCCTCAACCAGACCGGGCTACGCACCGGCTTCGGCAGCGACCAGCTCCGCATCGGCGCGTTCAAGGTGATCACGGACGGTTCAAGCAGCGGCCCGACGGCGGCTACGCGCCAGCCGTACACCGTCGACCCGGACGACTCCGGGATCGCGTACTGGCAGCAGCGGGAGCTGGACGACCTCATCGGCCGCGCCCACCGCGCCGGCTGGCAGTGCACCGTCCATGCCGTCGGCGACCGGGCGATCGAGCAGACCCTGGACGCGATGGCCGCCGCCCAGGCCGCGCATCCCCGCGAGGGTCTCCGCCACCGCATCGACCACTGCGGCATCACGCCCCCGGACCTGCAAGCGCGCGTGAAGCACCAGGGGATCGTCCCCGCGATGCAGCCCGCCTTCTTCTGGGAGTTCGGCGACGGCTACATCCGCAACTACGGGCGGCACCGGGCGGACGTGATGTTCCCGGCCAAGTCGCTGATCGAGGCCGGGGTGCGCGTCGCCGGGTCCTCGGACGCACCGGTGACGGACTACCGGCCGCTCTTCGGCATCGAGCAGGCGATGACGCGCGCGACCCGCGACGGCGACGTCTGCGGTCCGGAGGAGCGCGTCGACCTGGACACGGCGATCCGGATGCACACCATCAACGGTGCGTATGCCGAGTTCGCCGACCACTGGAAGGGCAGCATCGAGGTCGGCAAGTACGCCGACCTGGTGATGCTGAGCGAGGACATCCGACGTGTGCCGGTGACTGAGCTCCGCGACCTGCCGGTCGCCCTCACGATGGTCGGCGGGCAGGTCGCCCACGAGGCGTAGGCCGGCCATCGACGACGGTCTCGTGAATTGGCGTAAGCCGCCCGGCGGCTAGACTGGGGACTGCTCCCCAGCGTTCCTCGCACTCCTCGGCCCCCGTCCGCGAGGACGGTTCCGAGCGTCCGAGGAAGGAGCCGCGTTTGTTCTATCAACCGCCCCGGGCGCTCGGCCTGCTGATGGGGGCCGTGCTGGCAGCGTGGGCGTTCGGCATCGCGATCGTCCTGCTGGTCTTCGGGTGGGGTCGCCCGTTCGACCTCGTGACCGCCATCGCCTACATCGGCGCGGCGGTGTCGGTAGGCGTCGGGTTGATGTTCACCTACTGGTGCTACGCGCTCGCGACCATGTGGTACGCACTGGACCGGAACGGGCTCGTGATCCACTGGGGCTTCCTCAGCCAGGTCGTCCCGCTCGATGCGATCGAGCGGCTCGTGCCGGGCACGTCCGCGGGCGTCCCACGGGTCGGCGGCGTCACCTGGCTGGGGTACCACGTGGGGCGCGGGACGATCGACCGCATCGGCGACGTGCTCTTCTACTCGACCCACCAGTCGCCCGAGCAGGTGCTGTACGTCATGACATCCCAGCAGAACTACGCCATCTCGGTGCCGGACCCGGCGGCGTTCGCGCGCGAGATCCAGGTGCGGCAGGACCTCGGCGCGACGGCGCAGGTGCAACATCACGTGGAGCGCACGCTCCCGGGGCTGCAGGGGTTCTGGGCGGACCGGACGGGGATCATCCTCGCCAGTGTCGCCGCGGCGCTCGGGGCGGCGGTCTGGCTGGTCGTGGCGCTCCGCTACAACTCGCTACCCGAGTCGTTCGAGCTGTACTTCCCGCCCAGCCGGTCCTCCCCGCTCGTGGAACTCGTCGGCCGCGAGGCGGTCCTCGAGCTCCCGCAGACGGCCTCGATGCTGCTCATCGCGAATCTCGTGTTCGGCGTGCTGCTGTACGCCTGGGACCGGGTCGCGGGCTACGCGCTGTTCCTGACGGGTGCGGCGATCCAGATCGGCTTCATCGCCGCCTTCGTGCTGGCGACCTCTGACCTGTGACGGGAACCCGATGACGAACCTCACCTTCGACGTCGTCGTCGTCGGCGCGGGCCCTTCGGGCACCACGACCGCGCGCGAGGCGGCCACGCGTGGCGCGAGCGTCCTGCTGCTGGACCGCGCGAAGTTCCCCCGTGACAAGCCGTGCGGCGGCGGCGTCACGATCCGATGCGCGAACCTCCTTCCGTTCTCCATCGAACCCGTGGTGGAGGACGTGGTCACCGGCGCGCGCCTGAAGGTCGGTAGCGGACGCGAGGTCGTCCGCGACTCGAAGCGCGTGCTCACCTACATGACGCAGCGCCGGCGCCTCGACGCCTTCCTCGCGGAGCAGGCCCAGCGGGCCGGCGCGGAGTTCCGCGACGGCGAGACCGTGACGGCCGTCGACCGGCGGGCCGACGGGACGTTCACGATCGAGACGAAGGGCGGCACCAGCATCCAGTCGCGCGTCGTCATCGGCGCGGACGGCGCGAACGGCGTGGTCGGGAACCGCCTCGGGTACGAGGCGGCGGCGACCGCCGCCGTCGCCCTCGAGGGCAACGTCCCCTACCCGGACGGCGTCCCGGACCGGTGGAAGCACCGCGTTGCGTTGCACTTCGGCGACTATCCCGGCGGCTACGGCTGGGTGTTCCCGAAGGGCGACCACGTGAACGTGGGCGTCGGGGGCTGGAAGGATGCCGTGGGCACTAACGTCCGCGAGATGCTGGCGCGCCTCTGCACCGTCTACGGCTTCGAGCTGTCGCAGCTCACCAACCTCCGAGGGCACCACCTGCCGATGCAGCGACGGGGCATGGTGATGGCGGCGCAGGGCTCGGCCGTCGTGGGCGACGCCGCCGGCCTCGTCGACCCGCTGTCGGGTGAGGGCATCTACGCCGCACTTGCCTCCGGGACTGCGATCGGCCCGGTGATCGAGGATTACCTCGCGGGGCGCGTCAGTTCCCTGACCGGCTACCAGGCGGCACTCGAGGGCGGGCTGCTCCAGGAGATCCAGACCTCGACGGCGCTCATGGACATCTTCCACGCGAACCCCGCCCCGTTCATCTGGATGATGCAGCACGTCGGGCCCTTCTGGGAGAGCTCGGTCGACCTGATCCGCGGCGACGCGACGTACATGGACCTGACGCACCGCCTGGGCCCGGCCGGGCCCGCGCTCCTTGGCCCGACGGCGAACCTCGGGCGCGTGATCACGCGCCTCCGCGGGCGGCGGAAGGCCCGCAGCTAGATGCGCCGGCTCGTCCTCGGCGTCGCGATCCTCTTGCTGGCCAGCGCCACCGGATGCATCGCCGAGGAGCTCCCGAGCGCGACGCCCCAGGCGACAGAGCCGGCCGTCTTCCGGCCGGTAACGAACGCCGAGCCGACCGCAACGCCTCCACCGCCGCTCACCGAGGACGAGGTCGGCCAGGCGCTCCGCGACCTCGTGTGCTGGTACGACGATCCGGCGCTGGCCCAGGAATGCCTGCCTCCCGGCGAGGAGTTCCTCGCGACGTTGCAGCGCGTCGCCCTCTCCGGCGACCGGAAGTTCATCGCCCCGCTCGTGGACATGCTGTGGCTCGATGTCGGGTGGGAGCGCTGGGTACGCGAGGCGCTGGAGCGCGTCTCCGGTGAGCGCTTCGCGACGGCCGCCGAGTGGTACGGATGGATGCTTTCGAGCGCACCGCAGCTGCCCGAGGGCTACGGGGAGTGGAAGGGGCGCCTGCTCGCGGTCATCGACCCATCGCTGCAGGAGCTGATCCCGGATGCGTCCGCCCTCGACGGCCCCGGGCCGGAGGCCCTCATCTGGTCGCTGGTCCGCGCCGACGCGGTCCCGCCGCTCGTCGACCCGCCCAACGTCCATCGCGTCGAGGAGCTGTACCTGTCCGACTCAGACGTCGTGTACGGCGTCGAAGTCGACGGCGTGCAGCGCGCCTACCCGGAGCGGATCATCGGCTGGCACGGATCCGTGGTGGACACGGTAAACGGCGTGCGGATCCTCCTCTGGCACTGCCCCGTCTGCGGCGGCGCCACTGTCTTCAACCGCCTCGCGTCTGACGGACAGGCGTACACGTTCGTCGCCTCCGGCCTCGTCTGGGACTCCCGGCGCCTCTTCCGGGACGAGGAAACGAACAGCCTCTGGGATGCCGTCAGCGGGCGCGCCGTTGCGGGTCCGCTCGCAGAGGCGGGCGTCCACCTCCTGCCGCGCCTCTCCGTGCGCACGACGTGGGGCGACTGGGCCGGGAGGTACCCGAACACGCGCGTACTCAGCCTCGATACGGGCTTCGTGCGCGACTACAGTCCCGGCGCCTACGAGATGGCGACGCTCGACGGCGAGGATGCGCCCGCCTTCCCCGTCGCCCATCTCGACGAGCGGCTCCCGGCAATGACGCCAGTCTTCGCCGTCACCGTGAACGGCTCGAGGAAGGCCTATCCACTCGCCGCGGTCGAGTCGACGGGCATCCTCGCGGACACCGTGGGTGGGACGGACATCGTGATCGTGTCGTCGGGGCCCGGGCGCGGCGCCACCGCGTACGAGACGCTGGGGACGGCGTTCGTCGGCCTCAGCGGACCGCCCGATGACCGCGTCCTCACGGACGGCGACGACCTCACCTGGTTCGTGAGCGAGGAGCAGCTGGTGAACACGCGGAACAGCCGCGTGCGCCAGTCCGTCCCGGCGCAGATCGCCTACTGGTTTGCCTGGTCGGGCGCGTTCCCCGACACAGCGGCGTGGACACCCTGACCGCCCGGTCGACGATCAGGGATAACCCCGAGCGTCCGCCGGTTGACGACATCAACAAAGCGCATAGACTTGGTTCCCTTATGGCGAGCAAGAACCTCCGCATCGCCCCCGCCTCGCAGGTCGCCCTTCCGGCTGACCTCGGCCTCCTCGTACTCGTACTTAGCTAGGCGGCGCCTGCGCTCTGCGCACGCGTCGCCGGCCGCCCGCTCGACGGGTGGCTCCTCGTGTCCCCACTGGAGGGGGTCACCCAATCACCCGTGCACAACGGCCCATCCAACCAACCAGGGCCGATAGAGAAAGAACCCAGCGATGAGCACCGCCCCTAACGGAACCCGCATGAGTGGCGCCGACATCGTCCTTGAGTGCCTGAAGCGCCTCGAGGTCGACACCGTCTTCGGCTACCCGGGCGGGGCGGTACTCCCGCTGTACGACCGCATCCCGGCTCACCCCGAGATCCGGCACATCCTCGTCCGCCACGAGCAGGGCGGTGGCCACGCGGCCGACGGCTATGCGCGCGCCTCGGGCAAGCTCGGCGTCGCGATTGGCACCAGCGGTCCCGGAGCGACGAACCTCGTGACCGCGATCACGAACGCGCACATGGACTCCGTGCCGACGTTGTTCCTGACCGGCAACGTCACCCGCGCGCTCATCGGGCGTGACGGATTCCAGGAGGCCGACATCACCGGCATCACGATGCCGACGGTGAAGCACAACTACCTCGTGATGCGCGCCTCGGACATCGCCCCGACGATCGCCGAGGCGGCCTACCTCGCGACGACCGGCCGCAAGGGTGCCATCCACGTGGACATCCCGAAGGACGTGTTCATCGAGGAGGCCGAGTTCAACTGGCCGGACACGATCTCGATCCGCGGCTACCGCGTGCCCGGCGCGGCCGACCCCCAGGAAGTCCGTCGCGCGGCCGAGATCATCAACGGCGCCGAGCGCCCGGTCATCTTCGCCGGCCACGGGGTCATCCAGGCGGACGCCTCGGCAGACCTTCGTCGGTTCGCGGAGAAGGGCGGCATCCCCGTCCTGAACACGCTGCTCGGCCTGGGCAGCATCGCGCCGGAGCATGCCCTGTCCTACGGCATGATGGGCATGCACGGTTCCTACTGGGCTAACCACACGGCGAGCAACGCCGACGTGATCATCGCCCTGGGCATGCGCATGGACGACCGCGCCCTCGGCCGCTTCGCGGACATGAACCCGACGGCGACGATCATCCACGTCGACATCGACCCGGCCGAGCACGGAAAGAACCTGCCGACCGCCCACCCGATCGTGGGCGACCTCGCTCAGGTGCTGCCGCAGCTCGTCGACGCGATCGAGCCGCGCACGCACGTCGAGTGGATCCACTGGATCGACACCCTCCGCAACGAGCACCGTCACTCGATGTCGGTGCCGTCCGGCGGCGAGCTGACACAGCAATTCGCGATCTCGAAGATCGCCGAGTTCGCCGGCCCGGAGGCGATCCTCACCACCGGGGTCGGCCAGCACCAGATGTGGTCCGCACAGTTCGGGCACATCTCCCGTCCGCGCCAGTTCATCACCTCGGGTGGCCTCGGCACGATGGGGTTCGAGGTGCCGGCGGCGATGGGTGCCCAGGTGGCCTGCCCGGACCGCGCCGTCTGGACGATCTGTGGTGACGGCGGCTTCCAGATGACGTTCCAGGAGATCGCCACCATGGTGGACGAACGTCTGCCCGTGAAGATGGCGATCATGAACAACGGCTTCCTCGGCATGGTCCGCCAGTGGCAGGAGCTGTTCCACGGGAACAACTACGTCGCGGTGCACATGTCGCAGCCGGACTTCGTGAAGGTCGCGGAGGCGTACGGCATCTGTGGCATCCGCGTCACGGACACCTCGCAGGTGGAGGACGCCATCCGCGAGGCCGCCGCCTACCCGGGCCCGGTGATCATCGACTTCCAGGTCACCGCCGAGGACAACGTGTGGCCGATGGTGCCGGCGGGCGCCGCGCTCAGCGAGACCATCGAGGGCCCCGTGCGGGTGGCCCGCTAGTCGCTCTCTCAACAGAGCAGAACGCAGGTAGAGAGATGACGACGATGACCCCCGCCCCCGCATCGAACAAGCATACGGTCGCCGCACTCGTCGAGAACCGCCCGGGCGTCCTCAACCGGGTCGCCTCGATGTTCCGGCGACGCGGCTTCAACATCGACTCCCTCGCCGTCGGGACGACGGAGGAGGAGGGGGTCTCCCGCATGACCATCGTGGTCGAGGGCCCGCCCGAGATTGGCGACCAGGTGCGCAAGCAGTTGGACAAGCTGATCGACGTGATCACGGTGGAGCCGCTCGCGGAGCAGGAGTCGATCACGCGCGAGCTGGCGCTGATCAAGGTCGCCGCCCGCCCGGATCAGCGCCGCGAGGTGCTGGACCTCATCCAGATCTTCCGTGCCCAGGTGGTGGACGTCTCGCCGACGACCCTCGTCGTCCAGCTGACCGCCGCCGGTGACACGCTGGACGCTCTAATCGAGAACTTGCGGCCGTACGGCATTCGGGAGATGGTGCGCACCGGCCGCATCGCCCTCGCCCGGGGCGCTCGTACGACGGCCACCCACCAGCACGAGCCGGAGGCGCTGCGGCGTTTCCACCAGGAGTCCGGCCGCCTCCCCGAGGGTGAGTTGCCGTACACCACCAAGTAAGACGGAAGCAGCGTCCGTCCACAGGTTCTCTTGAGGACGGCGTAGAGGATCGCGCGAGTCCGCCGGATGCGGGTCGCGACCAGACGAGAGACTGAGGAGACGAACCCAGTGGCGAAGATCTACTACGACTCCGACGCCGACCTGAGCGTGCTGAACGGCCGCACCGTCGGCATCATCGGGTTCGGCTCGCAGGGCCACGCGCATGCGCAGAACCTGCACGACTCAGGCGTCAACGTCGTCGTGGGCCTGTACCCGGGGTCGAGGTCGTGGCAGAAGGTCATCGACGCCGGCCTGCGCGTGGGCACCGTGGATGAGGTCGCCCAGGAGGCCGACGTCATCATGATCCTCACGCCGGACCAGGTCCAGAAAAAGATCTACGACGACCACATCGCGCCGCACCTGACCGCGGGCAAGACGCTGATGTTCGCCCATGGGTTCAACATCCACTTCAACGCGATCGTCCCGCCGGAGGGCGTCGATGTCTCCATGATCGCGCCGAAGGGCCCGGGGCACCTGGTGCGCCGGGTGTTCCAGGAGGGCGGCGCCGTCCCGGCGCTCGTCGCCATCCACCAGGACGCGACTGAGGGCGCCCTCGCGACCGCGCTCGCGTACGGCAAGGGCATCGGCTCGACGCGCTCGGGCATCCTCGAGACGACGTTCCGCGAAGAGACCGAGACGGACCTGTTCGGCGAGCAGGCGATCCTCTGCGGCGGCCTGACGCAGATGATCAAGAACGCCTTCGAGACCCTCGTGGAGGCCGGCTACCAGCCGGAGTCCGCCTACTTCGAGACCTTCCACGAGGTGAAGCTGATCGTCGACCTCATGTACGAGGGCGGCATGGCAAAGATGCGCGACTCGATCTCCGACACCGCCGAGTACGGCGACTATACGCGCGGCCCGCGGGTCTCGCCGCCGGAACAGAAGGCGGAGATGAAGAAGATCCTCCGCGAGATCCAGACCGGCCAGTTCGCGCGAGAATGGATCCTGGAGAACCAGGCGGGGCAGCCGCACTTCAAGGCGCTGCGCCGCATCAACGCCGAGCACCCCATCGAGGAGGTCGGCGCCGAGGTCCGCGGCATGATGTCGTGGCTCGGGAAGTAGAGGCGAAGCCCCGATGACGACCGCCCCGTCGAGTCGCACGATGACTGCCGTACGCGTACGCGCCGGCGAAGTCGTGGTGCCCTCGATGGGGTGCGTGCAGTTGGAGGCCGGTGCGAACCGGCCTCTATTGCTGTCCGGCCTCGTGCACCTGCTTGCCCTCCTCCTCGTCCTTACCCGGCCCTCCTCTGCCGCGCCTCCATCGACGGCGCGGCGGATGGGAGGGCTCCCCACCGCCACCTAGGGCGGCACCACGGTTCCCTGAGGTTCGAGGACAGAACAATGAGCGACTCCGACAAGATCTACGTATTCGACACCACGCTGCGCGACGGCGAGCAGTCCGCCGGCATCGCCTTCACCATGGACGAGAAGGTTGAGATCGCGCGTCAGCTCGCCAAGCTGAACGTCGACATCATCGAAGCCGGCTTCCCGGCCACCTCCCCCGGCGACCGCGAGGCGATCGCCCAGATCGCCCGCGAGGTGAAGGGCCCGGTCATCGCCGGCCTCGCCCGGGCGGTCATGGCCGACATCGACCACGCCTACGAGGCCGTGCGCGCCGCCGAGTCGGCCCGCATCCACATTTTCCTCTCGTCCAGCGACATCCACATCGCGCAGCAGCTCCGGAAGAACCGCGAGGACGTCATCGAGATGGCGCGCAACGCCGTGCGCCACGCGAAGAAGTACGTCTCGGACGTCGAGTTCTCGCCGATGGACGCCACGCGCTCCGACCGTGATTTCGTCTTCCAGGTCCTGCAGGCCGTGATCGAGGAGGGCGCGACCACGGTGAACATCCCGGACACTGTTGGCTACGCGATCCCGCAGGAGTTCGAGGACCTGATCCGCGCGATCCGCCAGAACGTCCCGAACATCGACCGGGCGCGGATCTCCGTCCACTGCCAGAACGACCTGGGCATGGCCACCGCCAACTCGCTGGCGGGCATCCTGGGCGGCGCTCGGCAGGTGGAAGGCACCATCAACGGCATCGGCGAGCGCGCCGGCAACGCCGCGCTGGAGGAGGTCGTGCTCGCGATCGCCACGCGCCCGGACTTCCTCAACGTCCACACGGACGTGAACACCCGCGAGTTCTATGCCGCGAGCAAGCTGGTCGAGCGGTACTCGGGGATGATGCTGCAGCCGCACAAGGCGGTCGTCGGCAAGAACGCATTCCGTCACTCCTCCGGCATCCACCAGGACGGCGTCCTGAAGATGCGGGAGACCTACGAGATCATGGACCCGGCGAGCATCGGCATCCCGGAGGGCTCCTCGATCGTCCTGACGAAGGTTTCCGGCTCGCACGCCGTGAAGGCGCGGCTGGCCGACCTCGGCATCACCCCGGACGACACCGAGTTCCAGCGCATCTTCGACGCCTTCAAGGACGTCGCCGACGCCAAGGACGAGGTGGACGACCGCGACCTGATGGCGATCGTCGCCGAGCAGACGCAGATCAGCGTCAAGGACTCGTGGACGCTGGACCTCGTGCAGGTCTCCTCGAGCGACCGCGGTGCCCCGACGGCATCCGTCCGGCTGATCGATGCCGACGGCAAGCCGCACCAGGACGCCGCCATTGGCACCGGGCCGGTCGACGCGATCTACCGCGCGATCAACCGCGTGACCGGCGTCGACAACGAGCTCACGGAGTTCAGCGTGAAGTCCGTGACCGAGGGCATCGACGCCCAGGGCGAGGTCACGATCCGGATCGAGACGGACGGCGGGGTCTACCAGGGCCGTGCCGCCGACAACGACATCCTCGTGGCGTCCGCCCGCGCGTATGTCCACGCGGTCAACCGCTCCATCGCCGCCGCCGAGCGGACGACGGCGAAGGCGGGCGTGTAGCCGAGAACCCCGCAGTCAGACCCAGCACGTCCCCGGGCCGCGCGGCCCGGGGACACCAGTGAAGGCATCTCCGTGGCGAAGACGATCATCGAGAAGATCTGGGAGCAGCACGTCGTCCGGTCCGCCGCCGGCGAACCGGACCTGCTCTACATCGACCTGCACCTGGTGCACGAGGTCACGAGCCCGCAGGCGTTCGAGTCGCTGCGGATGAGCGGCCGCAAGGTCCGCCGCCCGGACCTGACCCTCGCTACGGTCGATCACAACGTGCCGACCTCGAACCGGAACGAGCCGAACCCGGACCCGCTCTCGGCGCAGCAGATCGAGACGCTGCGCTCGAACGCGAAGGAGTTCGGCGTCCCGCTGTGGGACATCTTCGACATCCGCCAGGGGATCGTGCACATCATCAGCCCGGAGCATGGCCTCACGCAGCCGGGGATGACGATCGTCTGCGGTGACTCGCACACGTCGACGCACGGCGCGTTCGGCGCGCTCGCGTTCGGCATCGGCACGTCCGAGGTCGAGCACGTGCTGGCCACGCAGACGCTGCCCCAGTCGAAGCCGAAGACGATGGCCGTCGAGGTGACCGGCAAGCTCCACGAGGGCGTCACGGCGAAGGACGTGGTCCTCGCGATCATCCGCAAGATCGGCGTGGACGGCGGTGTCGGCCACGTCATCGAGTACCGCGGCGACGTGATCCGCGGCCTCTTGATGGAGGAGCGGATGACGGTCTGCAACATGACGATCGAGGGCGGCGCCCGCGCGGGCCTCGTCGCTCCGGACGACACGACCTTCGAGTACCTCAAGGGCCGCGAGTTCGCGCCAAAGGGCGAGGACTGGGACAAAGCGGTCGAGATGTGGCGCGCGCTCCAGACGGACGAGGGCGCTGAGTTCGACACTGTCGTGACCCTGCGCGGCGAGGACATCGAGCCACACGTGACCTGGGGCACCACGCCCGCCCAGAGCGTCGGTGTCACGCAGCAGGTGCCGGCGCCCGAGGAGGCCCCCACGGCGTCCGCCCGCGAGACTGCCGCGCGCTCGCTGAAGTACATGGACCTCGAGGCGGGGACCGCGATCGAGGACATCGCCCTCGACCGGGTCTTCATCGGCTCGTGCACGAACGGGCGGATCGAGGACCTGCGCGCTGCCGCCGCAGTCGTGAAGGGGCACCACGTGGCCCCCACGATCCGCGCGATGGTCGTGCCCGGCTCCGGGCTTGTGAAGCAGCAGGCGGAGGAGGAGGGCCTGCACCAGATCTTCCTCGAGGCCGGGTTCGAGTGGCGCGAGCCGGGCTGCTCGATGTGCCTGGGCATGAACCCGGACATCCTCCTGCCGGGCGAGCGCTGCGCATCGACCTCGAACCGCAACTTCGAAGGCCGGCAGGGCGCGGGCGGGCGCACTCACCTCGTGAGCCCGCAGATGGCAGCAGCGGCGGCCATCGAGGGTCACTTCGTCGACATCCGGACCTGGCGCAAGTAGCCGGGCAGAAGCAGGGAGCGAACGATGCGCAAGGTTACCGGCGTTCACGGTCGCGCGGTTCCGCTGAACAAGGCGGACGTCGACACCGACCAGATCATGCCGAAGCAGTTCCTGAAGCGGATCGAGCGGTCCGGCTTCGGGCCGTACGCCTTCTACGACTGGAAGAAGGACCCGGACTTCGTCATGAACGACGAGGCCTACCAGGGCGCCCCGATCATGCTGGCCCAGCAGAACTTCGGCTGCGGCTCCTCGCGTGAGCACGCGGTGTGGGGGCTGGAGGACTCCGGCGTTGAGGCGATCATCGCCCCATCGTTCGGCGACATCTTCCGCAACAACTCGTCGAAGGTCGGCCTGCTCACGATCGTGCTGCCGCAGGACGACATCGACTACCTGATGGCGCGGCACGAGGAGCTCCCGACGGCGGAGCTCGTGATCGATGTCGAGACACAGACGGTCGCGGTCGCGGACGGCTCGTGGTCGCGGAAGTTCGAGATCGACCCGTTCGTGAAGCACCGTCTCCTCAACGGCCTCGACGACATCGGCCTCACGCTCCAGCACGAGGACGACATCACGAAGTTCGAGGAGACCCGCACGGAGCTGAAGCCGGACACGAGGCTCGCGTTCGTGAACACGCTCAAGGCCTGACGAGGACGGCAGGAGACAGATGGAAGGGCGGCCTCGCGGCCGCCCTTCCTTGTTCTCCTCGGAGCGCTCAGCCGTCAGTCGGCGCGGTAGACCCGCACCGTCACCTCGGTGTCAGCGGGGTCATGCGGCTGGGACGCCAGCGGGTAGGGCTGCACCTCCAGCACCTGGATCGCCCAGCCGTCGACCACCGTGACCTCGTCGTCCGGGCCGGTGAAGGTGGTCTTGAAGCGCAAGCCCTCCAGCGCGAATCGCAGCACGGCCTCGCCCTGCCAGATGCAGGTCGCGTCCGCCGGACAGCGGGAGTCCTGCACGAGCTCGACGAATTCGAGGTCCCGGCCGTCGGGCAGCTCGAACGATTCGCCGACGCCGAGGACGATCGGGCGGGAGCGCTCACCGCCCTCGCCCTCGTTTCCGCCCAGGGTGAGGACGTAGCCGCTCGCAACCGAGGAAAGCAGGGCCAGGAGCACCATCGGGAGTAGCAAGAACTTGGTCATCGCGGTCGCCCCTCCATCAGGGCGGTTGCGGACACGGGTTGGATTGTGCATCACGCGGCGTGTGCCGGTGAGGATGAGACGCCCGGCGTCGTCTACCGGTTCCCGTGTTACGTTCCGGCCCGATGCCGACCACCGATCCTCTCCGCCCGCCGACCCTCCCCACGCATGTCCACACCGCGCTCCTCGACGCCCTCCCCGGCGTGCGCCCGGAGCGCGCGCAGTGGATCGGCTCCGGCTGGGGCTCCGTCGCCTTCCGCGTCCCCACCAGCGACGGCGACTGGGTGGCGCGCGTACCGACGGCCGTCCCCTGGGCGGCCGGAGACCTCGAGCGCGAGGTGCGGATGCTGCCGCTGCTGGAGTCCCGCCCGTTCGAGGTGGTCACGCCGCGTGACGCGCGGATCCTGCGTGACGACAGCGGGCAGCTGGTCGCGGCGATCCACCGACTGGTGCCGGGCGGTTCGTCGAAGCGGCGCGCGCTCCGCGGCCGCGCTCGCGAGATGCACCTCGCCGCGATCGGACGCTTCCTCGCGACGCTGCACACGACCCCCCACCGCGACGCCCGCCGGTACGGCGTGGAGCGCCGTGACACCTGGCGCGAGGTCTCGCGACCTCGCATCGAGGAGACGATGGCGCTCGCCGGACCGGTGACCCGCGCCTGGCTCCAGGACTGCGCGCGCACCTTCGAGGCCCTGGACCGCACTGAAGCGCCGGTCGCGCTCATCCACGGCGACCTCTCCGGCGACCACCTGCTGATCGGCGACGACGGCGCTCTCACGGGCGTCATCGACTTCGCGGAGGCGCGCCTCTCCGACCCTGCGCTCGACTTCGCCGGGGTCCTCAACCGGTTCTCGTGGCGCGACCTCGAGGTCGTCCGAGCGCACTACGACGCTCCGGTGGACGCCTCGTTCATGGCGCGCGCCCGCATCTACATCGAGATCGTCCCGATCTACTCCGTGACCGATGGCTTCATCGCTGCCGGCGAGCTGGAACGCGCGCAGGGCCTACGCAAGCTCGCCAGGCGCGCCGCCACGTGGGCGCGCTCCGGAGGGAACCGCTGACGCCGCCCCGTCGTCCTAGCTCCAGTGGCGGAGCCTCCGTCCAGGCGGGAAAGGAATCTCATGGCATTCAACCAACTGCGCGTCGTCGGCATCGGACTGCTGGGCACCGCGATGCTCCTCAGCACCGCCTGCAGCGACGACGCCGCCGGGGAGGACGCGACCGCGACTCCGACCGCCAGCGCCACCCAGGAGACGCCGACCACCACGACCTCGAGCCCGTCGGTGATCGCCATCGTCGAGGACTCACGTGACTCGGACGCCAGCAACACCGAGCCCGCGAACCCGGACTCGCCGCCGGAGGGCACGATCGCGTCAACCTCCGGCGAGGTTGACCTCGGCCTCGGGACCTACTGCTGGTCGCCTCCCGCCGCGAGCGGCAACCCGGCCGTCTGCGCCGACGCGATCGGCATCGTCACGGCCGTTGCGGACCTGCCGGTGACCGCCGGCGAGACGCTGACCATCGCCGACGAAGCGCCCGGCACGCTGCCGTGGCCGCCGCTCTCGATCGACAACGCCACCCTCTGGCCGGCGCCCGCGGAGCCCGTGATGTCGGACGCGGACTTCCGCGCCTGGCAGCCGGACGGCGGCTACGACGGCGGCCTGGAGCTCGAGACCGACTCCTCGGAGATCGGATCGCACACCGTTACGCTGCCGGCCGACCTCGCGCCCGGCCGCTACCTGCTGTCCGTGCATTACGCCGCCGGCCCGGACCGCGGCAGCGAGGCGACCTACGGGGCGGTCCTCGTCGTCGAGTAGCCCACCCGCGGGGACGACGAACGCAGCGCGGGGCCGGGGTACACTCGGCCCCGCGTCTGTGTCTGCCCGCGGATCGGAGTCTCGATGGCCACGTTTGACATCCTCGTGCTGCCCGGTGACGGCATCGGTCCGGAGGTGACAGCGGAAGGAGTCCGGGTCCTCGAGGCCATCGGCGAACGCTACGAGCACGTCTTCAACTTCGAGGAGGACCTCGTCGGCGGCGCGTCCATCGACGCTCACGGCGTGGCGATCCGCCCCGAGACTATCGAGAAGGCGCGCGGATCCGCCGCCGTCCTATTCGGCGCCGTCGGCGGCCCGAAGTGGGACATTCCGACAGCGGACGTGCGGCCCGAGCAGGGGCTGCTCGCCATCCGCTCCGGACTCGGCCTGTGGGCGAACCTCCGGCCGGTGACCGCCATCCCGGCGCTCCTGGACGCCTCCACGCTCAAGCCCGACGTCATCGAAGGCGTCGACCTCCTCGTGATCCGCGAGCTGACCAGCGGGATGTACTTCGGCAAGCCCCAGGAGCGCCGCGTGGTGAACGGGCGCCGCGAGGCCGTGGACACCAACTACTACAACGAGGATGAGATCGCGCGCGTGGCCCACCTCGGGTTCCGCACGGCCCGCGACCGACGCAAGAAGCTGACGAGCGTGGACAAGGCGAACGTCCTCGCCTCGAGCCGCCTGTGGCGCGAGGTCGTCGTCGAAGTCTCGAAGGAGTACCCGGACGTCGGGCTGGAGCACGTCCTCGTCGACGCGATGACGATGCACCTCATCCGCCGCCCACGCGACTTCGACGTGGTGATCGCGGACAACATGTTCGGCGACATCATCACCGACGAGGCGTCGATGCTGACCGGCTCGATGGGCATGCTCGCATCGGCCTCGCTCGGCGAGCTGGGCGAGGATGGGCTCGGCCTGGGCATGTACGAGCCGATCCACGGCTCCGCCCCGGACATCGCCGGCCAGGGGATCGCCAACCCGCTCGCCATGGTGCTCACCACCGCGATGCTGCTGCGTCACTCGTGCGGCCTGGAGGAGGAAGCTCAGGCGGTTGAGCGCGCCGTGATGGACGTCATCGACGCCGGCCTCCGCACCGCCGACCTCGCGGCGCCCGGCCAGCCGACAAAGTCGACGCGCGAAATGGCGGACGAAGTCCTGAAGCGCCTGGGAGCCTAGCCAGCCGGCATCGAGCATGAGCGAGGAAGCCATCGCCGCCGTCGCGATCCTCGCCGTCATGGGTGCCGGCGATGCGGTGTGGCTGCCCGCGATGACCGAGCGGTTCTATCGCCAGGAACTTTCCGGGTTGCTGGCCGAGACTCCGCGGTGGGCGCCCGCGATCGCGTTCTACCTGCTCTACGCCGCCGCGGCGTTCGTCCTGGTCGTGCTGCCGGCCCTCGACGACGATCACCCGCTCGGTCGCGTCGCGGCGACGGGATCGCTGCTCGGGCTAGCCGCGTACGGGACGTACGACCTGACGAACCTCGCGACCGTCCGCGGCTGGTCCGCGAAGGTCACGGCGGTGGACATGGCCTGGGGCGCGTTCCTCACGGCGGCCTCCGCGACCTTCGCCGTGTGGGTCGCAAGAACGCTGGGCTAACCGTTCATCACACTTTCCGCCTAGAGCGCACCGAATCTGCGGAGTAACGTGGATTGCTGGGGTCGCTTCAGGAGGGAACTCTTTGCACAAGTTCAGATGGCTGACCGTACCCGTGATCGCGGTCGCCCTGCTGTCCACGGCCTGCGGGGGCGGTGACGACGCCGAGGACGAGGAAGAACCGACGGAGACGACGACCGCCGCCGCGACGGCGACGGAGGGCACCTCGGCGGCCACGCCGACCGAGACGTCCGAGGGCGAGGGCGACGCCGCCGACCTGGCGGACATCTTCGCCGGGTTCGAGACGGCCACGTTCAACGTCACGTACCAGCTCGAGTCGGACAACGCGGAAGAGGCGATGTCCGGAGCATGGACGTGGATCCAGGACAACGAGGGTCAGCGGACCCGCTTCGAAGCGGATTCCGAGGGCGACTCGGTGATCATGATCACCACGCCAGAGCAGACGCTCCTGTGCTCCGAGGGCGCGTGCTTCGACGCCAGCGGGGCGATGGGCGGCACCATGCCAAACATCGGCGACATGTTCACCGAGAGCATCGACGACGTGCAGGCGGAGACCACCAGCGGCACCGTGCGCCGCATCGACGGTCGCGAGATCGCTGGCACCGACACGGAATGCGTCGAGTTCGAGGACGAGGCTGAGGGCGTCAGCGGCGTGGCCTGCTACGCCGAGGGCGGCATCCCGCTGTTCATCGAGAGCGAATCGTCCGAGGGCACGTTCCGCATGGAGGCCACCGCGTTCTCGACGGACGTGAGCGACGAGGACTTCGAGGCGCCGTTCCCGGTCACGAGCCTCGGCGGCTGATATGACCTCGGCGACGGGCGTCCGGGATTCGCCGGATTGCCCGTCGCCGGGACGAACCTCTACACTGACACGGTTATGACAAGCATGCCTGCTGCGACGAAGGCGGTGAGCGCTGACCGGTCCCACGGACCGGCAGCCTCGATCATTGCGCTTCGCTGACCACCGAGGAACACCCCGTTCCCGGACGCGCAGGCTGTCTCGATCCCGCTGATCCCCGCGAGTCGACGACGCCGCCCGGCCGGGTGGAGAAGAAGACCGCGCAATGACTCAGACCGATCCCCGGAGTGGGGCCACCCCCCGCAGCGGGACCGACTTCCCGGTGGGCGGCCTCAGCGCCGCCGACCTTGTCCTCTATGACACCACGCTCAGAGACGGCCTCGGCATGGAGGGGCTCAGCCTCTCACTCGAGGACAAGCTCCTCATCGTCCAGAAGCTCGACGAGCTGGGCGTCCATTACATCGAGGGCGGCTACCCGGGCTCCAATCCGAAGGACGCCGAGTTCTTCCAGCGCGCGAAGGAGCTCACGCTCAGGCACGCGAAGCTGGTCGCCTTCGGCTCGACGCGCCGCGCCGGCGGCGACACGGCCACCGACCCCGCCATCCGCGCCGTCCTCGTCGCGGACACGCCGGCAGTGACCCTCGTCGGGAAATCCTCCAGCCGCCAGGCGCGCGAGGTGCTCCAGACCACGGAGGAGGAAAACCTCCTCATGATCCGCGACTCGATCGAGTACCTGGTCGCCCAGGGCCGCGAGGTCACGTTCGACGCCGAGCACTACTTCGACGGCTATCGCGAGGATCCCGAGTACGCCCTCGCCAGCCTGCGCGCCGCGGAGCGCGGCGGCGCGACCACCGTCGCGCTGTGCGACACGAACGGCGGGACGATGCCGTGGGAGGTCGAGGAGGCCGTGCGCGCCGCCCGTGCCGCCGTCTCGTGTGCCATCGGCATCCACGCTCACAACGACACGGACGAGGCCGTTGCGAACACGATGGTCGGCGTGCGCGCCGGCGCTACGCAGATCCAGGCGTGCCTGAACGGCTGGGGGGAGCGCACCGGCAACGCGAACATCGTCTCGGTGATCGCGAACCTCAAGCTGAAGATGGGCCTCGACGTGGTCACCGACGAACAGCTCCGCCGCCTGACCGAGGTCGCGCACTTCGCGCAGGAGCTGGCGAACCTGACGCCGGACCCGCAGCAGCCGTATGTCGGCTCGGGCGCCTTCGCGCACAAGGCCGGCCTGCACGTCGCCGCCATCACGAAGTCGGCCGGCTCGTACACCCACGTTGACCCGCTCCGCGTCGGCAACACCGAGCGGATCCTCGTGTCCGAACTGTCGGGGCGCCGGAACGTCTCGCAGAAGCTACTCGAGCAGGGCACGGACCTTGAGCTCACGGACGAGCAGGCAGCCCGCGCGCTGGAGCATGTGAAGGAACGAGAGGCGAAGGGGGCCGCGTTCGAGTCCGCCGAGGCGTCCTTTGAACTCCTCGTGCGCCGGACGCTCGACGGCTACCAGTCGCCCTTCCGCCTGGAGGACTTCCTCATCGTCGAGCGCCGCCGTCACCCGGACGAGGCCGACGCTCGCTCCGAAAGCGAGATGATGGCCGAGGCCATGGTGAAGCTCCGCATCGGCGAGCAGATGGTGCAGGTCGCGGCGGACGGGAACGGCCCCGTGAGCGCGCTCGACGCCGCTGTACGCAAGGGGCTGCTGCAGGTCTTCCCCTCGATGGCGCCGGTCCACCTCGTGGACTACAAGGTGCGCATCATCAACTCGCAGGCCGGCTCGGACGCCGCCGTGCGGACCCTCATCGAGACGTCGGACGGCATCCACCGCTGGCGCACCGTCGGCGCTTCCACGGACGTCATCGAGGCGTCGTGGCTTGCCCTGCAGGACGCATACGAGTACTGGATCCTGCACTGGGGCAAGGCGGAGGCGCCGGTCGCGTAGCGAGGAACGTCGGAGCGACGCGTGGCCGATGGGCCGACCCTTGTCGTGATCACCGGGCCGCAGGCCGTCGGGAAGATGACCGTCGGCCAGGCGCTCTCGCGCCTGACCGGCGTGCCGCTCTTCTTCAACCATCAGATCATCGACCTGGTCACGCCGTACTTCCCGTTCGCCTCGCCCCAGTACGAGCGGGTCGTCGAGCAGTTCACGGTCTCGTTCATGGAGTCGGCCGCGGAGACGGAGCGCGGACTCATCGTCACGTGGGCCTGGCGCTTCAACGTGCCCCGGGACACCGAGGCGTTCCAGCGCTTCACGCGCCCGTTCGCGGCGGCAGGCGGCCGCATCTGCGTCGCCGAGCTCCATGCACCCCTCGAGGTGCGGCTCGAGCGCAACCGCACCGATAACCGCCGAGCCCACAAGCAGCTGGACTGGGCGACCGACGACGCGCTACGTGACCTGACGGAACAATTCGAGTTCCGCAGCCACGGGCGGCTGCCAGTTCCGCTCCCGCATTGCGTGATTGACGTGACCGCGATCGAGCCGGACGAGACCGCGCGCCTCATCGCGGAGCAGTTCGGGCTGCCGCAGGCGACGGGCCTGGACGCCTAGACGGAAGCTTCCGTCTGCCTCGGCGTCATGGGGAGGAAGACCGAGAAGGTCGTCCCCCGCTCGGCAGAGGAGTCCACGGAGACGCGGCCGCCGTGCGCCTGCACCAGCTCCTGCACGATCGAGAGTCCGAGCCCGCGATGGCGTCCCGGGCTGCGCGCGCGGTCGACCTGGTAGAACCGATCGAAGACGCGCTCGCGGTCAACTTCCGGGATCGGGTCGCCGCCGTTGTGGACCTCCAGGAGCACGCCATCCGCGACCTGGGACGTGGTGATCCTGACCGGCGTCCCGGCGGGCGCGAAGCGGATCGCATTCTCCACGAGGTTGGCGAGCACCTGCTCCAGCCGCCGCCCGTCCGCCACGATCGTCCCGCCGTGCGAATCCGCCACCAGCTCGACGTCTCGATCCTCGGCCTGCAGCCGCAGGCGGCGGATCGCGCCCTCGACAATCCCGTCGAGGTCGACCTCCTCGAGGTCGAGGTGCACGGTGCCTGACTCGATCTCGGAGAGGTAGAGCAGGTCGTCGACCAGCAGGCGGATGCGCTCGGCCTCGTTGTTGATGAGCGAGGCGGCCTCCGCCGGATCGTCGACGACGCCGTCCGCGATCGCCTGCGAGAACCCCTGGATCGACGTCAGCGGCGTCCGCAACTCATGGGAGACGTTCGCGAGGAGGTCGCGCATCGAACGGTCCCCGCGAGAGACACGCGTGGACATCAGGTTGAACGCCTCCGCGAGGCGTCCCACCTCGTCCTCGCCGTTGACGTCGATGCGCTGGCTGAGATCCCCCGCTGCCATCGCCTCCGAGGCGCGAGTCATCTCTCGGATCGGGTTCGTGATCCTCGAAGCGAACACCATCGCGAAGACCACGGCCACGGCTGCCGCTCCGAGGCCGGCGACGCCGAGGCGCGGGAGGAGCTTCGCCCACGCGCCCGCGACGTCGCCGGCGGGGACGGCGATGACGAGCTGGCGGAGGGGGGCACGGTCGGTGATGGCGCTCGCGTTCGTCTCTCCCGCCGTGAAGAGGTAGAGATCCTCACCGTCGACGCGCAGCCGCTGCGTGCGGAACGCCGCCATCGGCCCCTGCCCGTCGATCCGCTCCGTGAACGACACCTCGAGGATGTCCCCGAGCAGTGGCTCTCCGGCTGCCGTGTCGACAACGACACGGCCGTTGCGGTCGAGGAGCAGGATGCGCAGGTCGAACGCCTCCGCGTAGGCGAGCAGCTCGGTACGGATGAGTTCGTCGGGCCAGCCGAGCAGCTCGCGCTCGCGCGCGATCTCCGTGATCGGCGCGACCAGCACGCCGATGCGCGCCTCGGCGGCCTCCGCCTGCTGGTCACGCAGCAGCAACGCCACGAGGACGGCCGCGAAGGTCAGGGTGATGAGGATGACGATGGCGAAGCCCGCGAGGAGCCTGCCCCTAAAGCTATGAAGCATCCGCAGCCGGGACGAACTTGTACCCCACGCCCCACACCGTCTCGATCTTTGGCCTGGCGGACTTCAGCTTCTCACGCAGCCACGCGACGTGGACGTCGATCGTCCGCGCGTCTCCGTAGAAGTCCTCGCCCCAGACCATCGAGAGCAGCCGCTCGCGGTCGAGCGCAACGTTCGGGTGCCGCATGAAGGCAGTGAGGAGGTCGAACTCGCGCTGGCGGAGGCGAACGCGCTCACCGGCAACGAGCACGTCCCGGCCCGCCGGGTCCAGCGTCACGTCATCGATGGTGATGGGCTCGTCGCTCTTCTCCTCGGCGCCGGCGCGGTCCCAGTCACGGCGGCGGAGGTTCGCCTTCACTCGCGCCACGAACTCGCGCGGGTTGAACGGCTTGGTGATGTAGTCGTCGGCGCCCATTTCGAGCCCAACGATCTTGTCGACGTCGTCGGTGCGGGCGGTGAGCATGATCACGGGGATGTCGGAGGACTTCCGGATCTCCGTGCACACCTCGAACCCGCCAAGCTCGGGCATCATCAGGTCGAGGACGACGAGGTCGGGCTTCTCCGAGCGAAAGCGCTCGAGGGCCTCGCGGCCGTCGCGGGCGGACACCACGTCATAGCCCTCCTCGCGGAGGTACATGCGCAGGAGTTTGACGATGTTGGGTTCGTCGTCGGCGACGAGGATCTTGGCGGGCATCAGCGGGACTCGTCGCTCGGAGCGGGGGTGCTGTGGTTGGGGCCGAGCCCTCGATCCCGAAGGATCGCCGCTTGGTTGGTTCGCAACCGCTCCCACCACTACTGCTTGATTCTTGCGAACCGCAGTTCGGGCGCGGCCCCTTCCACATGCTCAATGTGCCGGAGGCCGATTCACGATCCGCAACCGAAGTGTAATCCGGGTGTGAATCCCATCTCGATCCTCTCGAAGCCTGCGCGCCTAGCGCGCTCGATCCGACCCGATCGCACGGAGCGTCCCCGCCACCTCGCGGGCGCGCTGCGCCTGCGCGTCCGCCAACTCCCGGCACTGGCCAATGTGGTTCGCCGGGTCGAGGAGTTCCTCGATCCGCTCGGGCGAGAGCCGGCTCGTAACCTCCTCGTCGCGCGCGAGGAGGTCGCGGAACGAGTGCTCGCTGACCGCCGCCTCCTGCGCGACGTCGTAGATCACGTCGTGCGCGCGCTGGCGCCCGATCTCGCGGCCGAGCTCGAGCATCAGCGTCTCCGACATGATCAGGCCGCCCGAGAGGTCGAGGTTCTTCCGCATCCGCTCGGGGAAGACGCGCATCCCCTCGGCGAGCATGATCAGCCGCTCCAGCACGTCCCCGGTCATCACGCACGCGGACTCGACCGCGCGGCCGCCGATGTTCGTGATGGCGCGATCCGCCTCGTGCTCGGCCTGCATCGCCTCGAGGGCGAGCGGGACGTTCGATCGGATCTGGGCGCCCAGCGTGATGATGTCCTGGCTGAGCTTCGGGTTTCGCTTCTGTGGCATCGTGCTGCTGCCGACGGTTCCCGGCGAGACGGGCTCCTCCACCTCCCCGAACTCCTCCTTCATCAACGTGTAGACCTCCCGCGCGATGCGGGTCGCCGTCGAGGAGAACATCGCGAGGACCAGGACGTATTCGGCCTGGTGGTCGAGGATGACGCGGGACGGCACCGGCATCGAGGCGAGCCCGAGGTGCTCGGCCAGCCGTTCCTGCACCTGCAGTCCGTGAGCGCCGAACGAGGCGACGGTGCCCGCCCCGCCGCCGAGCATCGCGACGAACAGGCGAGGCTCGCAGGCGCGGAGGCGCTCGACGTGGCGGCAGGTCTCATCGATCCATGAGGCGACCTTCAGTCCGAACGTCGCCGGCACGGCGTGCTGGCCGTGCGTGCGGCCCGGCAGGAGGTAGTCGCGCGTGCGCTCGGCGAGTGCCGCGAGCGCCTCGAGGAGGTGCGCGAGGCGATCGAGGATGATCGCGTGCACCTTCCGGATCTGCAGGATCAGTCCGGTCTGGGTGATGTTCTGCGTGGTCGCGCCCCAGTGGACGTAGCCACCCGCATCCCCCTCGCAGACGCGGTCGAGCTCCCATACGAGCGGGACGAGCGGGTGTCCGGTCACGCGCAGTCCGTCCTCGATGGTCGGGATGTCGAGCAGCTTCAGGTCACACTTGCGCGCGATCTCCTCCGCGGCCTCCCGGGGCACGATCCCGAGGTCCGCCTCGGCCGCGGCGAGCGCGGCTTCGACGTCGAGCCAGGCCTGCCACCGCGCGTCACGCGCGAACAGCGCGCGGATGCCGGGGTCGGGGACGCGAAGCTCGGTAGCCAGGTCTTGCATGGGAGGCCTCCTTCACGGTCGGACGGACGGGCGGATGGTAGCGGCCCCCGAAGGGCTCGACGTCAGTCCGCGCCACGCGACAGGGAGCACAGATGACAGGCTCCCGACACGCTCGTCGGCGAAGAGCCGACACGTGCGGCCGATGATCGAAGCAGGAGTCAGGGCTGTCGCCGCGCGGGCGCCGTCATCGGTCTGCTCGCGGGCATCGCCTGCGAAGCCCCGCCCTCCATGCTGCCCGGCGCCGCGGGAGTCCCCACCCCCCGTGCCGCCGTCCCCCGACCTGGCTCGCGGCGCCCCGCTCGCGAGTGGGGCAGCAAATTCGAAGGGCGCCCCGTGGGCGCCCTTCGAATTTGCGCTGACTATGCTTCGAACCCGGCACTACCCGCCGGCGGAGGCGCGAGGTGGACGCTCCAGCCCCCGGAACGCCTGGGTCAGACCCTGGCGGCCGGCCGCGCTGCCCGGGATGCGGGCGGCTTCCTGGTTCTGATCCGCCACCTCCACCAGCAGCTCTTCTCGCAGGACAGACACGGATCGAGGCGCCTCGATCCCGATCTTCACCCGCTCGCCGTCGATGGCGAGCAGGCGCACGACGACCTTGCCGTCGATGACGATCCCCTGCTCGGCCTTCCGCGTCAGAATCAGCACCCGTGGCCTCCTTGCCCTGGGCTACAGCTACCCGGACGACTGTCGCACAGTCGTCGAACCACGGTCTCCGCCGCCCGAGGTCCTTATCGGATCATCGGCCGATCGGGGGTGCTTCACCAGCTCCCGCCGCGAGGCAGCGGGTGTGCCGGTCAGGCGCTGGCGCGGAGGGCCATCACGGGCTCGGCTGCGGTCTCCGTCGCAGCGCTGGCGGAATCCGTCGTCGCGTCAGTCGTGTCGTGAGCCGGAAGCTCCGAGAACAGGTGGAATCGGAGCTCGTACTCACTGTTCTGCAGGATCACCTGGCGCGCCATGTGGGAGCGGCGGCTGAAGAGCAGCGGCGCAAGCAGGTTCGCCGTGATCTTCTCGGGGTCCTCGTGCAGGGTCAGGACACAACGCACGAGCGCGTCCTGCGCCTCGCGCATGCCCAGCGCCTCAGCGTCCGCGTCCGACAGCTCGAACGCGTAGTTCGGCTTGAACGCGAACGGCTCGAGGAGCGCGAAGGCCACGTCGGGGTCCTCCAGCGACTGGAGCCACTCGACCGGCGAGTCCTGCTCCGGGATGAGCGCATAGCGGCGCAGCGACTCGAATCCGCCGATGCCCGGGTCGAAGGAGAAGATCTGCTCCTCCGACACCTCGATCGTTTCCTCGACTCCGAGGAAGTTCGTCTTCACCAACATGGGGTTCCTCCTTGCGGGGTGTCTGGCCCCGCGTCACTCACAATCAGCGCAAGAAGTCCAACAGGCTCGTACCCAGCGAGCGGGCCGTCGCGGAGAGCGACGCCTGGAACGCTGTGTCACGCATCTGGAGTTCCACCACCTCCTGGGTCAGGTCGACCTCTTCGAGGCCGGAGATGGAGGTCCGCAGGGCGAGCTCCTCCTCCCCCAGGCGGTCCGCGGTCATCTCAAGGCGTCGCATGCGCGAACCCACCTCGCCGCGGGCGGTGAGCACGGTGTCGATCTCGCGGCTGATGTCGCCGGCCGCGAGGTTGATCGCCGTGCGGTCATTCGCCATGAGCCCGTCGCGGAACGCGATGAGCGAGGCGAAGATGCCGTCGAAAAGCGGCTCGCCGTCGATGTTCACGGCGATGGACTCGCCGTCCCCGATCTCACGGAGCACCTGGCCCGAGTCGCCGCTGTAGGTGAAGGTCGTCGGGTTCGCCGGCACGTCTGGCGCGAAGGGCGCGGCGCCCTGATGCCCACCGAAGATGCGCCGCCCCGAGTAGGACGTATTCGCAATCGAGAGCACCTCGTTGAGCAGCTGTTCCACCTCGGTGGCGATCTGCTGGCGCGCATCGCCGTTCACCCCGGCGGAGTCCGCCTGCACCCCAAGCTCCTGCGCCCGCGCGATCACGCTTCCCAGCGAGGACAGCGATGACTCGACCGCGCTCAGCTCGGTGGTCGCGAGGTCGACCGTGCGAACCCGCTGGCTCACCGTGTCCAGCTTCGAGCGCGCCGCGAGGGCGCGCGCCGTGGCGAACGGGTCGTCCGACGGGCGGTTGAGTCTGCGGCCGCTCGCCACGCGCTCTTGCGTCTCGTTCAGCCGCGTCGTCGCCTGCTGGATGTGCTGCAGGAGACGCTGGTGGGTACTGCGGTTGCTGATGCGCATGGCTAGCCCACCATCGCCATCAGCTCGTCGAGCATCTGGTTGATCGTGGAGATCACCTTGGCGGCGGCTTCGTAGCCCTTCTGGAACTGGACCATCGCGACCATCTCCTCGTCGAGGTTGACGCCGGAGACGCTTGCTCGGAGCTGCTCTAGGTGGTCGATGGTGGCACCCTGCGCGGCCGCAATCCCCGAGGCATCTCGCACCGAGACGCCCAGCCGGGTCAGCATGCCGTTGAAGTAGTCCTCGTACGTCTGGCTGTTGCCGGTGAGGTTGGTCACCCGCTGCAGGTCCGCGATCGCGAGCGCGCCGGAGCCGTCACCGCTCGCGCCGGCGGCGGTCGCCGCAGCGACGAGCCCCAGGTCCGACCTGACGGCGGCGTTCACCCCGACGTCGGTCGCGTCGGTGCCGGTGAAGAACGCCGTCCCGGTAGTGACGCCGTCCTGGGCGAAGCCCGCCGCGTGGACCGCGTTCACGTCGGTGATGATCTGCGCGATGAGTGTGTTGAGGTCGGCCAGCCGGGCGGGAAGATCCGTGTCACGCTGGTAGAGCAGGCCGCCCACCTCGCCGCTCTGGACCTGGACGGCGACGCCGTCCTGCACCCACTCGACGTCGTAGAAGTTCTGGTTGAGCGCGTTCGGAGTGAGCGCGATCTCGCCGGTCTTCACGCCCTGCACGAGCGCTCGGCCACCCACGAAGACGTCGACGTGCCCGTCCTCGTGCTCCATCGTCCGCAGGTCGATGAGCTGCGCGAGACGGTCGAGCGCGACATCGCGCTGATCGGTGAGGTCGGAGGCCGGGTCACCGGTCGCGCGCACCTCGATGATGTGCTGATTGAGCGCCGCCACCTGCTTCGCGAGCTCGTTGATCTCCCCGACGGACGCCTCGAGGCGTGTGTTGGCGTCGGCGCGGATGTCCGCGATCGAGGTCGCGAGGCGCTGTGCGACGAAGGCCACGGTCTCGCCGGCCTGGACCACCGCGCTGCGAGCCGCGCTCTGCTCGGGCGCGTTCGAGAGGTCGCGCCACGCATTGAAGAACTGGCCGAGCACGGCACGCAGGCCGTTCTCGCTCGGCTCGCCGAAGGCCAGTTCCACCAGACTCAGCGAGTCGGCCCGCGCCTCGTAGTCACCGGCCGAGTGGCTCTGCGTGCGGATCTGAAAGTCGATGAACTGATCTCGGACGCGCTCGACGCCCATCACCGAGACGCCCTGGCCCACCCCGGAGGCATCCGCTGGCGCCACCGCGCCCAGGTGAATCCGCTGCCGGCTGTAGCCGGGCGTGTTCACGTTCGCGACGTTGTGCGACACGGCATCCATCGCCTGTTGCTGGGCGAGGAGCGCGCGCACCGCGGAGTTGAGGCCGACCGAGATGGGCATCCTTGAGGCTCAGGCCGACCGGTCCAGCGTGCGGCCGCCCGGAGCGGCGACGCTGTCGCCGTCGCTGGTGTAGAGGGAGCCGGCGAGCACGGAGCGGAGGTAGTGGAGCCAGCGGTCGACGAGCGCGCGGCTATTGCGGAGCAGGCGCGCGTTCACCGCGTGCGCCTCCTCGAGTGCGACGGCCTCAGCCTTCAGTTCACGGCCGACGCGCTGCAGCTCCTCAGCGGAGGCGACCGGCAGGTGAGCCGCGATCTCGGAGATCGTCGCGCCCTCGGCGGCGATGCCGGTCGCCATCTCGATGGCGACGAGCGCGGTCATCCGCTCCGTCTCCATGGCGCGGAGGTGGTCGAGGATGTTCTCCTTCTGCTCCAGCAGCTCGGTCAGGCGCTCGACGTCCGCGGCGACGATCGCCGCCTGCTCGTTCGATGCGATCCCCACCAGCGCGCGGTAGAGGTCGCGCTGTCCGGCGAGCACGTCGCCGAGCACGGCCGCGCCCGCGGCCAGCTCCTGCCGGCTCACGAACCGATCCCCCGGTCGTGGAGCAGGTTCGCGAGGCCGAAGTAGTCGACCTCGTACTGTCCGCTCTCGATCCGCGCCTTGAGATCGGCGACGCGGTCGGTTCGCGCCGCCGGCGCCTGCTTCACGGCATCCATGACGCGGGCGAACTCGCGTGCGCTGTCGGACACGGTGACCTGGTCGGCCCGGCGTCCGGCGCCGGCACCGCCACGGCGCGCGTTCGCAGCGGCTTCGGCGGCCTCGGCACTGGTGACCTGGCGGCGGTAGATGCCGCTCGCGTCGTGGGGGCGAATGGGCTGGACCATGATGGTGCCTCTTCTCTCGCCGGCTAGACGGTGACGTCGTTCGCCTGCGTGAGCATCTCCTCGATCGTCCGGAACGCGACGAGGTTCAACTGGTAGCCGCGCTTGGCCATGACCAGGCCGGTCATCTCCGTGGCGATGTCGACGTTCGACGCCTCCAGCCAGCCGGAGAACACCACGCCCATGCCGTCCTGGCCGGGGACGCCGTTGATCGGCGGCTGCGACTCGGGCGTTTCGCGGTAGCGGCTGTTCCCGATCGACTCGAGGCCTGCGGGGTTCGAGAACCGTGCGAGCTCGATCGTGCCGACCACCTCGCGGACGCCGTCGCGGGCCGCGAACGGATCGAGGTTGGCGAGCTCCTCGTCCGTGTAGTCACGGATCACGGACACCTCGCCGTTGGTCTCGATGCGCAGACCGCGGAAGCGCGGCGGGAGGGCGAGCGGCGGGTCCAGGAGCTCGCCGGACGCCGTCGTGACCTTCCCATCGCCGTCGAGCATGAAGACGCCGGAGCGCGTATAGGCGACCGAGCCGTCGTCGAGGCGGACGCGGAAGAAGCCGTCGCCGCTGATGGCGAAGTCCATCTGGCGGCCGGTCGGCTGCAGCGTGCCCTGCTCGAAGTCGCGGGTCATCGCCACCGTCGACACGCCGGCGGACTCCGCGACGTCGCGCTGGTCCACCTGGCCGGTGGAGATCGCAGCGAAGACCGAGGACGAGTTGAGGATGTCCTGGAAGTGGATCTTGACCCGCTTGTAGCCGGTCGTGTTCACGTTCGCCAGGTTGTTCGAGATAGCCTCGATGTTCTTCTGCTGCTGCTGCATGCCGGAGACGGCGGCGTCGAGTGAGAGCGTCATCGCCTGTCCCCCTACATCCGGCCGAGGTCGGTCACAGCCGTCTCGAGCGTCTTGTTGATCTCGGAGAAGACCCGCTGGCTGGACGAGAACGTGCGGGCGACGGAGTACATCTGCGTCGCGGTCTGGCCGACATTCACGTTCGCCTCCTCCAGGGAGCCCTGGATGAGGAACGTGCGGCCCGCCTCCATGTCGACCGGGGTCACCTCGGAGCCGTCAGGCACCGTGAACTTCGACTGGCCCGCGCGGATCAGGTCCTCCGCCTTGAGGTTCACCAGTTGCAGCCGCGCCACCGGATCTTCGTTGACGTCGACGAACGTCGAGCCGTCCGGCTGCGGGATCTCCGTCTGGATGAGCTGGATCACGTCGCCGTTCATGCGGATCCGGATCTTGTCCGTGGTCAGCGTGATCTGCTGGCCATCCTCGTCCAGGATGAACGCCCCGTCCGCGGAGATCAGGCGTCCCTCCGCGTCGCGGTCGAAGTGCCCGTCGCGCGTGTAGCGGATGCCCTCGTCGGTCTCGACGACGAAGAAGCCGTCGCCCTGCACCATCACGTCCAGCGCCAGCCCGGTCTCGCGCTCAGCGCCCTGGCCGAGGAAGGTGCGGACGTTCTCCACGTACGCGCCGGTCCCGATCTGACCGATGACCTCGTCGAAGCGGCCGGGGACCGGGCCGTCGTTCGGGACGCTGCGGCGTGCGAGCACTCCGGCGAATGCCGTCTGCGCGGACTGATCCGCCTTGTAGCCCACGGTGGACGAGTTAGAGATGTTGTCCGCGACCACGTCCTGCTGGCGCATGCCGATGAGCATGCCGGAGGCAGCGGTGTAGAGTGCGCGGATCATGCGGTCCTCCGGCTCAGGCGCAGCCCGACCACGACCGACAGTCCCATCGCCATGGCGAGGGCGCCGACGCGGATCAGGTCGGTGATGAAGGCAGGGTCGCCGGTGTTGGGCAGCGAGCCGGGTGCCTGGAGGTTGCCCTGCTGCGCCTCGCCGCCCTGGCCGTCCTCCGTGGCGATGCCGAGCAGCGAGAAGTACCCGCCGATCGACCGGTCCTCGGTCGGCTGGGGGGCGTCGTCCGGGTTTGGCTCCACGGTGAGGATGAGCAGGTCGAACCCGAAGTCGGAAATCGGCGGCAGGCTGCCCTCGAAGGAGACAGCGCCGGACGGCGTGGCATTGAACCGCCCGGCGGAGATCGCGTCGCCGGCCTCGGAGTTCACGAGCCACGCCTGGTACTGCTCGCCGTCGAGCTGCGGCAGGCCATCCGCTTCGATGCGGACGATGCCCTCCGCGAAGATCAGCTCGGCGGTACCGGCCGCGTCCTGCGGCCCCCAGTTCGAGAGGTCGATGTACGCGAGGTCGACGGTCACCGGGACGCCGTTGGCACGGACCGGGGCGGATGTCGCGAGGAGGGCGAGGAGCACCAGCGACCCGAGGAACGCGGTGCCGACCACGGCGACCCGGACGGCGCTACGGAATGCGCTGAAGAAGCCGACGATCATGACTGACGGCCCAGCATGCGTGCGATGCGCACCTCTTCGAGTCCAATGTGAAGCTCCCGGGCGATCGCCCGGTCGGACATTCCCTCGTCCGCCAGCTCGGCGATCCGGGTCCGCACGTCGGCGGCACCCCGCGGCGCGACCGCATCGAGGCGCGCGTCCGCCCGAGGGACGTACTCACCGGCCGCCGTCGGACGGTCCGACTCCACGAGCTCGAAGTGGTGGTCCAGAGAGAGCGGCGCGACGGTGGCGAAGGCCGGCTGCGGCTTCTCGCTGAGCATGCCGGCGAGGGCCTCCCGCTGAGAGGCAAGCTGTTCCTGCATCTCGTCCACGGCCTCCTGGAGCGCGAACAGCAGCTCCTCGGCGGACTCCGTCGCCAGCGAATCGACGTGCTGCTCAAGCGTCTCGATCGGCTGCTGGGAGAAGAGGTAGGCGTGGTAGAGCACGCCCAGCGCCAGGAGCATGAGCGGCACGCCGACGGCAAGCGTGATCAGGAGGATGGTCGGGGAGACGCTCATGCTGCCTGTCCCTGCTGTCGGCTCGTGACGCCCGCCCGGAGCCGGGTCAACGCTCGTGCGTGGAGCTGGCAGACGCGCGACTCGGAGATGCCGAGCACCTCACTGACCTCGCGCATGGTCAGCTCCTCCTTGTAGTAGAGCGAAAGGATGAGCTGCTCCCGATCAGGCAAATCCCTAATCGCGAGTGCGAGATCACCTATGAGTTCCTGACGTTCCAGGTCCGCCGAGAAGTCCTCGCCATCCGGGTCGGCCACCGCCATCGCGCCGCCCGTGTCCTCCTCGCCGTCGCTCGATCCGAGCGTGTCGAGGGACACGGTGATCCAGGAGGCTTCGACCTGGGCATGGCGGTAGACCTCCGGCGAGATGCCCATCGCCGACGCGACCTCTTCGTCGGTCGGATCGCGGCCCAGCTCGTTCGTGAGCCGGAGGATCGCCTCGTTCGCGTCGCGGGCCTTCTGGCGCACCGATCGCGGGAGCCGGTCCAGCGATCGCAGCGCGTCGATGATCGCGCCGCGGATGCGCGCGATCGCGTAGGTCTCGAACTTCACGCCCTTCGTGTGGTCGAAGCGCTCGACGGCCTCGATCAGGCCGATCGTGCCGAACGAGAGAATGTCCTCGTAGTCCAGGATCGCCGGCAGCGAGATGGCCAGGCGACCCATGACGTACTTCACGAGCGGGGCGTACTGGAGAATGAGCTGCTCGCGGACGGCCGGATCGCGCTCGTCGAAGTAGCGCTCCCAGAGCGCCTGGTTCATCCGCTGCTGCTCGGCCGGTTCCACCGCGCCCGCGCGCGCGCGCCGCGCGCTCGCGATCGGCGTCGGGGCGTTCGCCCCGGCGGACTTCCCCGCGGGCCTCGAGGCTGGCTTCGGTCGTGGGTTGGGCATGGAATGCCGTCCTCAGGTTAGGCCGCGCGACTCTCGTCGACGGCCGCGTCTCGCTCGGCCCGGATCGCGGGGAGGCTCACCGGTTGGCTGGCTTCGTATTCGTCCTCGTCCCGGACCGCGCCGCGGTGGGCGCGGGCGGAGGGACGAGCGACCGGCGGTGCCGTCATGATGACGAGCTCCGCGAAGTAGGCGACGAGGCTGCTCGCCATGAACGCGATCAGGCCTCGCAGCAGGGCAACCTCGATCGGGTAGCCCGCAGCCGTCGACTGCCACGTCGCAAGGACCGCGAACGCCACGGCGATGTAGAGGCCGTACCGGAGAAGCGTCACCTAGATGACTCCCTTCCGGCGCAGTTCCGCCTGCTGGCGGTAGACAAAGCGCACCAGCCGCTCCATCTCCCGCCGGTTCGGCTCCAGGAACTGGCAGTGCAGCCGGTAGTGCTGCGCGTTGCTGGAGGGACGGTTGCAGCCGAGCACGAGCGTCGCGATATCCATGTCGAGCGGGTCGCCCTCGAGCTCGAACACCAGTCGCAGGCGCGTGCCGGCGGCCACGAACTCGCGGCTCTGGAGCATCACCCCGCCGCCGCCGATGTCGAGGATCACCGCCTGGATGGGCTGCACCTCGTTGCCGGCGTCGTCCAGGCGGACTGCCCAGCGCGGGACGATGCGCACCGGCAGGCGGTAGAACTCGCGCCGCTCCGTCTTCTCCGCCTCGCGCGGCGTGTCGATGTAGAACGTGTCGTTGTCGACCTCGACGAGGCGCACGTCGGCCGTGAAGCGGAACACCCGCCCATGCACCGTCGTGAACATCGTGAGCTGCTCGCCCGGTTCGACCTCGAGCACCTCCCGGTCGCGCCGGGGCAGCCCGAGCCGCAGCTGCGAGGGCAGCACGGAGCGCACGGTCGCCTCGTAGGAGACGCCGAGCGGGTCGCCGGGCGGCGACACCTTGATCCGGGTGCCGGGCTGGAGGTCGACGTACGACGGCATGGGCGTCTGCTACCCCACCTTCGCCAGCGTGCGGGCCACCGGAGCGCGGCGCGCGCCGGGGACCGTCGACGGCGTCTGCGACCACTGGGCCCGCACGGCGGCCTCCGCAAGGACGAGGTTGTCCGCCGGGGAGGGCGCGTCGCTCACCTGGTCGGACCGCGTCATGAACGCGACGCCGAGCGCGGACTCGATCAGCACGCCGGCGAGGTGGCCGAAGTGCGAGGTCTCATCGCATCGAGTCACCACCACGCCGTCCACGCCCACCGCGCTGTAGGCCGACACGACCTCGGCAAGGTCGGCACCCTTCATCGTTGCCGGGACGGTCAGGAGGACCATGCGCTGTCGACCGGCCTGGAGGAACGAGGACAGTTCCGCCATCCGGTCGCGGCGCAGGCCGTTGTGGCCTGGAGTGTCGACGATCACCATGTCCACACCCGGCTCGGCCAGGATCTCCTCGAGCTCGCCGGGCGCGTAGCACAGGCGCGTGTCCAGGCCGGTGACGGCACCGAATGCGATCAACTGCTGCGGCGCGCCGGCGCGGTTCACGTCCGTCCCGGCGACCACGACGTTCAGGCCCTGCTGCCGCAGGTCCAGCGCCATCCGGATCGCCATCGTGGTCTTGCCGGCGCCGCCGGGACCGACGAGGAAGACGGCTCGCTGGCGGCGCGGGTTCATCGCGACCACGGGTGGGAGCTTCGCCGCGAGACGGCGCTCGATGCTGGCGGCGAGCGACTGCTCGTCACGCGCCGCGGCTCCGTCCACCTCGTTCAGCAGGTGCGCGGCCAGAGCCGGCGTCATCCCGTGCCGGACGAGGCGCTCCTTCATCTCGCGCAGCGCGGCCGGGCCGCCATCAATGCGCTGGTCGAGGCGGTCCGAGACGAGCTGCTCGAGCATCGACCGCATCTGGTCGAGCTGGCGGCTCCACGGCTCCTCGCCGGACGGGGCGGGTGCCGCGGCAGCGGACACCGGCAGCGGCTCCGGCTCCTCGCGCGTCACGACGGCCGGCGTCGCCGTCCCCGCCGGCGCGGGCTCCACCTTCGTCGCGCGCTTGCGGGTACCGCGCGCCGGGGCCGGGAGGTCGGACGGCGCTGCCACCGCCTGGAAGCCGGCGAACGGACCCTCGTGCACCGCGAGCGGCGCTGCGGCGGAGGCCTCCGCGATCGCGCGGACGAGGTCATGCGCGGCCTGGTCCTGTTCGAGCGTGGGGCGCTCGTCGCGGGTGGCGGTGGGCTCGTTCGGCACACGCGCAACGACCTCGACGAACTGGCGACCCGGCTGGCCGAAGAGCCCCGGGGCGAATGCCTTCCGCGTCGACAGGATGACGGCCTGGTCGCCCAGCTCGCGGCGTACCTGGTCGTACGCCTCGGCCATGGTCGGCGCCTGGAACCGCTTAGGCTGCTGCATGTTCCACCTCCACCTGTCCGACCGCCTCGACCTCGACCTCGCGGGCAACTTCCGCGAAGGACATGACGGCGAGCGTCGGGAGCGAGCGTTCCAGCAACCGGCGGAGGGGCCGCCGGATCCGGGTAGACGTCAGGAGCACCGGCTGCGTCCCCGTGGCCGCGGCGTGCTCCATCTGCGCGGCGATGCGGTTCATCAGCCGCTGCATGAGATCCGGGGAGACCACCAGGGCGACGCCGGCATCCGTCTGCGTGAGGGACTGCGCCAGGGTCTGCTCGAGTCGCGGGTTCAGCGTGATGGCGTGCAGGCGGTTGTCCGCCGCGCGGTGCTGCATCGTGATCTGGCGCGAGAGCGCCTGGCGCACCCCCTCGGACAGCGCCTCGACGTCCTTCGTCTGGCGGCCGAGGTCGGCGAGGGTCTCCGCGATCGAGACCATGTCCCGCACGGAGACGTTCTCGGAGAGCAGGAGCTGGAGGACCCCCTGCACCTCGCCGACGGTGAGGACGCCCGGGACGAGCTCCTCGACGACGGCGGGGTACTCCTGCTTGAGGTTGTCCAGCAGGCCCTGGGTGTCCTGGCGTGAGAGCAGCTCCGGGGCGTGGCGTCGGATGAGCTCGCTGAGGTGCGTGATGAGCACGGACGCCGGGTCGACGACCGTGTAGCCCATGAGCTCGGCCTGCTGCTTCTCGAAGCTGGTGATCCACCTGGCGGGAAGCCCGAAGGCCGGCTCGACCGTGGCCTCGCCCTCGATGTCCCCGGTCGCGAGGCCTGAGTCCATCGCGAGGAACTGGTTTACGTACAGCGTGCCGCCGCCGATCTCGATGCCGCGGAGACGTACGACGTACTGGTTCGCGCCGAGCGAGAGGTTGTCGCGGATGCGAATCATCGGCACGACGATGCCCATCTCCATGGCGGTCTGGCGCCGCATGATCGTGATCCGGTTCAGCAGGTTGCCGCCGCGCTCGTCGTCCACCAGCGGGATCAGGCCGTAGCCGACCTCGACCTCGAGGGGATCGACTCGGAGGACGGACACGACCGAGTCGACGCTCTGCGACTCCTCGGCCTGCTCGGCCTCCTTCGCCTCGGCGTCCTGCGCGAGCTGCGTCTTCTGCTGCTCGCGGACCAGGAAGCCTGCGCCAGCCATGATGGCCGCGATGACCAGGAACGGGGATCGGGGAAGTCCCGGTGTTAGGCCGAACCCACCCAGCACCGCGGCCACGGTGAACAGCACGCGCGGGTTGCTGAACAGCTGAGAGCCGATGTTGAGGCCGAGGTGCGACTCCGACGATGCCGCACGGGTCACGATGATGCCCGTCGCCGTCGAGATGAGGAGTGCCGGGATCTGCGAGACCAGGCCGTCGCCGACCGTCAGGATCGAGTACTGGCTGACGGCGTCACCCGGCGACAGGCCGAGCTGCATGATGCCGATCGCCATACCGCCGACCAGGTTGATCGATGTGATGATGAGGCCGGCGATGGCATCGCCCTTCACGAACTTGGACGCGCCGTCCATCGCGCCGTAGAAGTCGGCCTCGGAGGAGATCCGCCGGCGGCGCTCCTTCGCCTCCACCTCCGTGATGAGGCCGGCATTCAGGTCCGCGTCGATCGACATCTGCTTGCCGGGCATCGCATCGAGGGTGAAGCGGGCGGCTACCTCCGCGACGCGGCCGGCGCCGTTCGTGATCACCACGAACTGGATGACCAGCAGGATGAGGAACACCACGATGCCGACCACGAGCGACCCGCCGATGACGAACTCGCCGAAGGCGTCGATCACGGAGCCGGCGTCACCCTGCAGAAGGATGAGGCGCGTCGACGCGATGTTGATCCCGAGCCGGAACAGCGTGGTGAGCAGAAGCAGCGACGGGAACACGCTGAACGACAGCGCGTCCTGCGTGTACATGGAGATCAGCAGGATGATGATGGCGAGCGCGATGTTCGTGACGATGAGCAGGCTGAGGAGCACAGGGGGAAGCGGGATCACCATCAGCGCCATGATCATCACGACGGTGACCGCCATCGCGACGTCCGAGTTCCGCGTCAGGATGTCCAGCAAGCTGGCACGATTCCCGGAGGTGCCGGCGCCGGAGATGGTGCGTGAAGCTGCCATGCGCTCGCTCCTACCCTCGACTGCTCGTTACGCCGTCGCCCGGAGCGCGCCGCGGGTGCGGAGCCGGTAGACGAACGCGAGGATCTCGGCGACGGCCTCGTAGAGGTCCACCGGGATCTCCTGGCCGATGCGCGTCGCCTTGTAGATGGCGCGGCACAGCGGCGGGTTCTGGATGACCGGAATCCCGTGCTCCTCGGCGACCTCGCGCATCCTGAGTGCGACGAGGTTCATGCCCTTCGCGAGCACGACCGGCGCGTTCGAGGAGGTCGGGTCGTACTTGAGCGCGACCGCGTAGTGCGTCGGGTTCACGACCACCACGTCCGCCTTCGGGACGGACTCCATGATTCGCGACATGAGCTTGCGGCGTTGCCGCGCGATCGCGCCCTTCGTCTGGGGGTCGCCCTCGGACTGGCGGTTCTCGTCGACGACTTCCTGGCGCGTCATCCGCAGCTGGCGGGTGAGGTCGGTCTTCTGGAAGACGAAGTCCGCGACCGCGAGTGCGAGCACCACGAGGGCCATGCGGGTGGCTAGGTCGAACGAGACGCGGACGAGGATGGTGAGCGAATCGGCAAGCCCGGCCTGGAAGCCCATCGTCGTGATGTCGTTCCAGTGCGACATGAACACCAGGTAGCCCATCGCGCCCAGCGCGGTGAACTTGATCAGCGACTTCGCGAGGTTCACGTACGCCTGCCGTGAGGCGACCAGGCGCTTGCCGCCCTCCAGCGGGTTCATCCGCTTGAACTGCGGCTTGACGGCCTCGCGGGAGAACAGCGGGCCGCCGGTCTGCGCCATCCCGCCGAGCACCGAGACCGCCATCACCGTGCCCATGAGCGGCGCGAGGATCATGAGCGACCGCAGCATCAGCTCCAGGCCCACGGCCGCGGTCAGCTCGATCGTGAGCGGGTTACGGTTCAGGTGCGCCCAGCTGTCCACGGTCAGCGCTTCGATCTGGCCCCACATGTAGGGGCCGCCGAAGCGAAACACGCCAAGGACCGCGAGCAGCACGATCGCGGAGTCGACCTCGCGCGAGTGCGCCACCTGGCCGCGCTTGCGGGCATCCTCCTGCCGGCGCGGCGTGGGAGCTTCGGTCTTCTCGCCGCTCACTACCGCACCACCAGCGAGTTCACGTCCACCAGCGCACGACCCATCGTCGCGCCGAGGAAGGCGACCAGCATCGGCATCGACGCGCCGAGGACGATGAGGCCGACTCCGATCTTCACCGGGAAGCCGACGACCAGCGCGTTCATCTGCGGCACGGTGCGGTTCACCAGCGCCAGGGCGAGGTCGGTGAGCACGAGCGCGCCGAAGACCGGCAGCGCAATCTGCACCGCGGAGACGAGGAGCGTCCCAAAGAACGGCACCACTCGGTCGCCGGCGATCACGGCCAGGGTTGCCTCGCCGGGCGGGACTACCTCGAACATAGCGAGGAAGCCCATGACCACGAGGTAGTGCCCGTTAATCGCGAAGAAGACCAGGGTGATGATCACCCGGTAGAACTGTTCGAGCGTTCCGCTCATCTGGCCGCTGATCGGGTCGAACACCTGCCCGATGCCGAACCCCATCTGCACGCTGACCAGCGAAGCCGCCATCTCCAGCCCCTGGAACACGAGCATGATCCCGACGCCGATGGCGATGCCGAGTATCACCTCCGTGCCGAGGGCGGAGGCGAACGCGAAGAGGTCTGTCGGCGCGCCCTCCAGGTCCCGCTCGGAGAGCGGCAGGACGATGAGCGAGAGCACGATGGCGAGTCCCACGCGCGTGTGGATCGGCACGCTGCGCGCGCCGAACAGCGGCGCCGCGACGATCGCCGCGGTCAGCCGCGCGAGCACGAGGAGGAAGTACGCCGACCACTCCGGCGAGACGGCGAACACCTCGGAAAGCATCTAGCGCGCCAGCTCCGGCAGCGCCGTGAGGAGGCGCGAGGTGTAGTTCACCATCGTGCCGATCATCCACGGGCCCACGAGCGCCGAGACCGCGAAGACCCCGAGGATCTTGGGCACGAAGGTCATCGTGACTTCGTTGATCTGCGTCATCGCCTGGAAGACCGAGACGAGCATGCCGATGACCAGCGACACGATGAGGATCGGCGCGGACACCAGCATGGTCGTCATCAGCGCGTCCTGTGCCAGCGTGATGACCTGTGCGTCGTTCATCTCAGGCAGTTCCAATCGGGCTCACCCACTCGCGGTTGAACCCCTATGCGGAGGCGTCTTCAGAGGACGAAGGACCGAACGAGCGAACCGATGATCAGGCCCCACCCGTCCACCAGGACGAAGAGCAGGATCTTGAACGGCAGGGACACGACGACGGGGGGCAGCATCATCATGCCCATCGACAGCAGCGCCGATGAGACAACGATGTCGATGATGAGGAACGGGATGAAGATGATGAATCCCATGAGGAACGCCGTCTTCAGCTCGCTCACGATGAAGCCCGGGATGATGACGTAGGTCGGCACCTCGTCCACGTTCGCGGGACGCGTGTCCTGCGACAGCCCCACGAACAGCTCGAGGTCCTGCTCCCGTGTCTGGGCGAGCATGAACGTGCGAAGCGGGCCCTCCGCACGGTCGAGCGCCTCGGACTGCCCGATCGCGCCGTTGAGGTATGGCTGCAGCGCCTCGTCGTTCACGGTGGTCCAGACGGGCGCCATCACGAAGACCGTGAGCAGGAACCCGATCCCGATCAGCACCTGGTTCGGCGGCAGCTGCGGCACGCCGATGGCGTTCCGGACGAGCGACAGCACGATGATGATCCGGGTGAACGAGGTGACCATGATCAGCAGCGCCGGCGCGAGCGACAGCGTGGTCAGCAGCACCAGCAGCTGAACACCGGTCGCGCGCCCGGAGGGATCGTCCACCGACTCCGGCCCAAGGCCGGGCGCGGTGACGGTGCCGTCCGCGCCCACGCACCCCGTGGACATCACGAGGATCGCACCCAGTCCGACGACGAACGCCAGGTTCCGCCTCGAAACCAGCGTCGGGCGCGGGACGCGCGGACGGCGCCATGGCCAGCGCCGTCCGGTGGCGAGATCCTCGGCGCGCATCGACTAGCTCGCGCTCTTCCGCGCGGCAGCGATCGCGCGCTGCAGCTCGGCGATCTGACTCTCACGGCCACCGTCCGAGGACGCTGCACGGGCCGCCGGGTGAGTCGTTCCGTACGAGGCGCGAGCACGCGCGCCCGCCGCGATGGAGCCGTTCGGCATCACCTCGATCGCGTCGATGCTGGCGAGCGCGCGGTCGAAGAGCGACTCACGCTCCGCGGCCGCCTCCTCGATGATCGCCTCAGAACTGCGCGGGGCCCGTTCTGCGGCACGGCGGCCGAGGATGCCTTTGAACGAACCGAAACGTGGCTCGGCGTCCTGGGCCGCACCCGCACGACCGCGCGCCTTCGGAGCCGCCGTGGCGGCGCCGGTCTCGCGCTGGGTCCCACGCTGGGCCTCACGCTGGGCCTCGCGGTGGGCCTTGATGCGGGCGTTCATCTCCGCCTGGCGCACGCGCATTGCCTTCAGGCCGGAGCCGAGGTTGGGCATCAGCGACATCGCACCGGCGATGCGCGGCGTCGAGGCCACGCCGCCGTCATCGGGCCTCTCGGTCAGGCGCTTGAACTCGTCGGGGTCATCCACGGTGAGCAGCTGCGTGATCCGCTCCTGCGTCGCACCGACGAGGACCGCGCGGTCACCGAGCCGGACCAGGTGCAGGGTGCGGTTCGGGCCGAGCGCGTGCGTCTCGATCACCTCGAGCGCGCGTGCGCCGCTGCGTCCGACGCCGCGGTTCACCCGGCGGACGTACCACCGCATCGCGTACACGGCGCCCCAGATCACGGCGACGACAAGCACGAGACGCAGGCCGAGGTCCAGCCAGTCGCCCAGTCCGAACGACGCGACGCCGCTGCCTACTTCCTCGGTCGCGGCCTCCTGCGCGGCTGCGGGAGCCGCGGCCAGCAGGGCCGCGACGGCGCCGAGTACGATCGCCCACGCGCGGAGGAGCGGGAGTCGAGTCAGACGCATCGCTACGCCCCCATCGCCTGCGCTCGGCGGCGCGGAGACACGATCTCCGTGACGCGCACCCCAAAGTTCTCGTCAACCACCACGACTTCGCCGCGCGCGATGAGCTGGTCGTTCACCATCACATCCACGGGCTCGCCCGCGAGCTTGTTCAGCTCAACGACGCTTCCCGGACCGAGGCCGAGGACGTCCTCCACGGTGAGAGACGCGCGGCCGAGCTCGACCGTCACGCGCATCGAGACGTCCATGATCAGGTCGAGCGCGCGACGCTCGGAGGAGAGGTGCGGGGGCTCGCTCAGCGGCGGAAACCGCACCGGGTGCACCTCGACGTCCTCCCGCGCGCCGGCACCGAAGGTGCCCGCCGCGCGGAACGGGGAGACATTGTCGATGACATCGCCGGGGTCGGAGTCGAGGCCGAACGGGCCCGCGTCCTCGCCGGGCAGTCCCATCGACACTGACGAGCGCAGCGGGGTCGGCTCAGACGCGCGGCCTCCGAGCGCCATCCCGACGGCATCCAGGAACGCCTGCGGCACCACCAGGATGAGCCGGGCAGGCTCGCCATCGGCGAGCGCCAGGCCGAGGTCGATGCGGACGACGGGGCGGCCGGCGGCAGCCTCCTGGACGAGCCTGACGGTCGTGGCGACAGCGCCGACTCGCGCCTCGGTGGGAACCACCTCGATGCCGGTGAGCTGGTCCTGGAAGAGCGTCATGCCGAGCAGGTCGAAGTACTCCCGGGTCGCCCCCGAGATGACCTGCAGCTGCGCGCTCGCGAAGTCAATGTCGGCCATCCGCTCGACGCCGGTCTCGATGCCCAGCAGGCCACCGAGGTCCGGGAGCGGAATGAGCATCGCCGCCGCGAACCGGTCGCCGGACGGCGCGGCCACTGCGAGGTCGAGCCCGACATGAGGGATCTCCGCGAACTCCGCTTCGAGCCCGGGCGCATCGGCCGGCCCGAATGAGATGTCGGAGAGCGACGGCCGGGCGGTGGTCAGGCTCTCGATGCCGGTAAGCATCTGCTCCCGCACGACGCTCGCGATGCCCGTGAGGGCGTCCGCGTAGCGTCCGAGCGAGTTCCGCATCAGTTCATCCATGTCGTCACCTCATCGGCTCCCGCGTGCCCGGGAGCGTGCTGCTCGCGCGGCTCGTCACTCGGCCTCGCCGTCCTGGGGGGACGACGAGTTCATCGCAGTGGTCGGTGCGTCGGATCGCGGAACGTCCGAGGCGCGCGCCAGTTCGAATCCGCGCTCCTCGACTACGTCAGCAATCTGGATCCCCATGTGGCTGCCCACAACGCCGGGAAGCGCGAGGAAGCGCGTGCGCTCCCCGATCACCACGTCCAGCGGACGCCCAAGGCGCGCGTCGAGGACGAACGTGTCGCCCTCCTGCAGCCCGGCCACGGTCCGCGCCGGCAGGTCGACGCCGCCGAGGCGGACCGAGAGGTCGACTCGGCTGCGGCCGATCAGCGTCTCCATCGCCTGGCGCTCTTCGTCGCTGATGGCGTGCCGTGTGCTCGCGGACATCCAGAGCTGCGCGGAGAGGCTGGGCGTGAGCGGCTCGATCACCTGGTAGGGGATGCAGAGGGACATCTGCCCCCGGTGGTTGCCGATGCTCATCTCGAACGAAGCGGTCAGCACCACGTCGGTGGGGGCTGCCACCTGGATCAGGGAGGCATCCTGACCGACGTCCTGGAGCGTCGGCTCCAGGGGCCGGACGGTGGACCACATCTCCTGCAGCGCGAGCGCGAAGACGCGTGAGAACGAGCGCAGCAGGCCGATCTCGACCTCCCCCATCTCGCGCGAGCGATCGACGAGCGCGCCGTTGCCGCCGAGGAGGCGGTCGACGACCTCGGCGGCCAGCTCCGAGTTGAACTCGACCACCATGTTTCCGCTGAGCGGTCGGATCGCCATGACGTAGCAGACGGTCGGGTTCGGGACCTGGACCTGCCACTCCTCGTAGAGGCCCTGCTCCAGGCTGGACAGGCGCACCGACACGAGCGTCCGAAGCCGCGACGAGAACGAGGCGCCCAGCATCCGCGCGAAGTGCTCGTGAATCGACTGCAGGGTGGCCCACTGCTCCTTGGAGAACTTGTCCGGACGGCGGAAGTCGTACGACTTGATCGCCGTGAGCGCGGAGCGGTCGTGGCGAGCCCCTCCGGACTCGTCCTCGGCCGCGCCGTCGCCCGGCAGGTCGTTGAGGAGCGCGTCGATTTCCCACTGGGAGAGCGCTCGCTGCTCGGCCATCTCGTCCTCGTCGTCTCGTTCTGCTGGTTCGGGCCCGCGGGCGCCGGGACGGATCCCGGGCAACCGCGGGCCATGGCGGCCGTGGCTACTGGGTGATGAAGTTCAGGAAGAGCACGCGGTGCACCTTCGGCGCATGGATGAGGTCGTCGACGGCGAGCGCGATCTCCTGCTTGAGCGCCTCTTTGCCCTCGGGCGAGGCGATCTCCGACGCGGTGTGGCCGGTGACGACCGTGGTGACGGCGTCCTCGATCAGCTGGCGACCACTGCCGATCTCGTGCTCGAACTCGCTCATGAGCGCGTGTTCCTCGGCCTCGCACGGGTCGACCGTCTCACCCCCGGACGTGCGGTCCTGCGGGGGCGCCGAGGCGCCGGCCGGCCGAGCGGACACCACTAGGTCGCCCGTCGCGCCGCCCTGGAAGCGCATCCCGTGCGGCTCGCCGTGACCGCAGCCACCGAGGACGTACGCCCAGCGCGTGTCGTACGTCTCGAACTCGATGACGGTTTGAAGCTTGAGGTAGCTCTTGTCCGACCCGGCCTCCGGCAGCAGGTTGAACACCCGGTCCGCCAGCGTGAGGTGTGGACCGAGCTTCCCGGCCACGTTCACCGGCTCCGTTGGCGGCGCGGCGACAACGGTCTCGCCGCCACCGCCCATGAGGAACGTGAACGCCGCGAACGCGACGACCACGCCCACGAGGGCGCCTCCGATGCCCAGGACGATCGGCTTATTCATCGCTCGCTCCAGCTCCGCTCGTCGCGGGGTGTTCGTTCGTGCCGCCCGACTCGCTCGGGGACGTCTCGAGCGGGGTGTTCGTCTCCACGGTCGAGCTGCCCTCGATTGATGCCGAGGGGTACAGCAGGACGATGTCCGCTCGTCGGTTCAGGGCGCGGCCTTCCGGGGTCAGGTTCGAGGCGATCGGGCGGAACTCGCCGAAGCCGGCCGCGAATGCCCGGGCCGGATCCACGTCGAACCGCTCCGTGAGCAGTCGCAGGACGGCGGTCGCGCGCGCCGAGGAGAGCTCCCAGTTCGAGGGGTACTTCTCGGTCGCGAGCGGGATGTTGTCGGTGTGGCCCTCGACGCGGATCTCGTTGTCCGTCTGGTTGACGGCCGACGCGACGATGCGCAGCAGCTCGTGCGCCTCGGGACGGATGTCGGCGCTGGCCGACGGGAACACGAGGTTGTCCGCCAGCCGGATGACGATCCGGTCCTCCTCGCGAGTCACGAGGATCTGACCGGTGACGCCGGCGCGAAGCGACTCCTCGTCGATCAGCCGGCGGACACGTTCGAGGTCGAAGTCGAGCTCGCCGGCCTCGTTGCGCTCGGGGATGACCCCGGTCCCGCCATCGAGGATAGAGTCGCCGGCCTGGCCGTCCTTCACGCCGACGTTGAACGCCTCGGCCAGGCCGCGCGCGAGCGCCTCCATTTTGACCTGGTTCGCGTCCGCCGTGGCGTACAGGATGATGAAGAAGCCCAGCAGCAGAGTCACCAGGTCGGCGTAGGAGATGACCCAACGCTCATCCGGGTGTTCCTCGGCGTGGACCCTGGACTTGCGGCTCATGCGGCCGCCCGGCCGGAACGACCAGTGTCCTCGTCGTCCTCGCTGGTCCGCAGCTCAGGCGGCAGGAAGGACTGGAGCTTCTCGCGGACGATGCGCGGGTTGTCGCCGGCCTGGATCGAGAGGATCCCCTCCAGGACCATCTCCCGGACGGCCTGCTCCTCGGCCGCGATCCCCTTCAGCTTCATGGCCATCGGCAACAGCAGAACGTTCGCGACGCCCACGCCATAGAACGTGGCGACGAACGCGGTCGCGATGCCGTGGCCCAGCGCGGCGACGTCGCCACCGAGGTTACCGAGCACCGTGATGAGGCCCATGACGGCGCCGAGCACGCCGAGGGTCGGGGCGAAACCGGAGCCGGCCTTGAAGACCTCGGCCTTCTCGGTCTCGCGCTTCGCGGCGCCCTCGATCTCGATCTCGAGGATCGAGCGAAGCGCCTCCGGATCCGTGCCGTCGATCATGAGCATGAGGCCCTTCTTGGCGAAGGGGTCCTCCATGCCCTGGGCGTCCTCCTCGAGCGACAGCAGACCTTCGCGGCGGGCCTTGTCGGCCATCTCGACGAGGTGCTTCGCCATCTCGTGCGGCTCGGAGCTGTCGCCGCCCTTCAGGGCCCTCATGTAGCCGGTAGGGATGGCCTTCAGGAGCGCCGGCGGAAACGACACGACGGTCGCGCCGAGGGTGCCGACGATGACGATCAGGAACCCGGGGATGTTGATCAACGAGCCAACGGAACCGCCCTCGATGGTGAACCCACCGAGGATGCCGATGGCGGCGATGATCAGCCCGGCAACCGTCGTAGCACCCACGCGAACCTCCGCTCCCGAGCCGCCTCGGGCCTAGTCCTGGTCCGAGCCGCGGACCAGGCTGAGCAGGGGACGGGTGGATCCGCCGTAGGCTGCCCGCCGGTACTCCAGGACCCGCTGCACGACCTCATCGCGCCCTTCGCGGACGACGTACGAGTGACCGTTGAACAGCACGATGTGCGTGTCGGGGTTGCTCTCGACCGACTGGATGAACTCGGCGTTCAGGACGAGCTCGCTGTGGTCGAAACGGGTGACGACGATCATGGCGCTCTCCCGACGCCGCCCCGGTTCGGGGTTGATGCGTCGGGAGCCATTGTTCGGCTGCGGCTCGCGGCTCCGTATCGGGGGAGCCCCCTACAGGACGCGGAGGTGTCCCCTACCTTGCCGTCCATCGGTCCACACCGGACGCAGCGAACGCGAGGACGGGCGTCGGGGGGATCCCGGGGTCACCGCGTGGAGCTCGAGGGGCGTGCGAAGGGGTTAGGGCGAGGGCCGTCGGTCGCGAGGGAGGAGCGACGACAGCATGGAGCGAAGGTCGGCGATCGTGAACGGCTTCGGCAGGAAGGCGTCGGCCCCGGCGGCCTTGATCTCGTGTTCCTGCAGGTCGTCGCTGTACGCGGACATCGCGACGAGCGGGATCAGGTCCCAGCGGGCCTCCTGGCGGACCCGCCGCGCGAGCTCCACGCCGCCCATGCGCGGCATGCGGACGTCCATCAGAAGGATGTCCGGCTCCACGCCGCCCTCGAGCTGCCGGAGCGCTTCTTCGCCGTCGGAACAGAGGATCGAATCGAAGCCAGCAGCACGGAGGGCGATGCCAAGCATCGCCCTCACGCCTTCCTCGTCTTCGGCGACGAGGACCAAGGGAGCTGAGGCCGTTTCGTCCCCCACGAGCGGGTATGTTGTCACACGCCTACCCCATCGACGAGAGGTCTACGCGTGATCATCGACGCCCGGAAGGCGACGCCGAGGGAACGTCAGAGATTCAGCAGGCGCCTGTCGGGGATGTCACCACTACTCGCGAACACGCGACGGCCGTCCGGATGCCGGACGGCCGTCGGGCGTGGTGCGACAGAGAACCCGGGCGCCTAGATCGCCTCGCGCGCGTCGGTCTCGGAGGCGTCGAGACCCACGAGGCCACGCTTGATGGCGTACCGGATGAGGTCCGTGCGGTTCTTGGCGTGGAGCTTGGTCATGATGTGGGCGCGGTGCGCCTCCACCGTCTTCACGCTGATCACCAGCTCATCCGCGATCGCCTGGTTGGAGAGTCCCTCGGCGATGAGCTGGAGCACTTCGCGTTCGCGCGGGGTGAGCGTCTCGTACCCGGTCTTGCCCTCGGGCTGCTTGGCCTGCATGAGGACGTCGTTGACGGAGATCTCCTCCGAGACCGAGGTCGAGAAATAGGTGTTGCCGCGGCGGACGGACTGGATCGCGAGGAGGAGCTCCTCCATGTCCGAGTTCTTGACCACGTAGCCGGCCGCGCCGGCGCGGAGCGCCTGGAGCAGCCGCTCGTCCTCCAGGTACGCCGTGAGGATGAGGACGCGCGTGCTGGGCGAACGCTTCACGATCTGCCGGGTCGCCTCGATGCCGTTGAGGCCGGGCATCACCATGTCCATCAGGACCACGTCCGGCAGCAGCCGCTCCGCGGAGTCGACGGCGTCACGGCCGTTCGTCGCCTCGCCCACGACCTCCAGGCCATCCTGCGCCTCGAGCAGCATCCGGAGCGCCTGCCGCAGCAGCGCATGGTCGTCCGCGACCAGGATGCGGATGTGCGCGCTCCCGCGCATGGGGGGACGCACGCGGGTAATCGGGGCGCTCAGACGGTCATTCTGATCCATGGGGCTCTCCGCTTCTCCCTCAGGGTATCCGAGCAGTGTTGTCGCGACGTTGCCGAAACTGTCGGTGGGATGACGGTCTCCCGACCGTCCTGTTACCCGACCTTCCAGGCCGGCAGGTAGTCCTCCACCGGAGCAAGCGGTTCAGGCGCCTCCCGGTCGTACCGGTCGTTCGCCTCCAGCTGTGCCGCGAAGATCCGCTCGCCACCACAGCGCTTACAGCGCCCCGTCACGATCCCGTCGCTGGGGTCGCTCAGCACCCAGTGGTGGACGCACGACGGCATGTCGTCGTGCACGATATGAAGCTCTGTACCCTCGCCCATCCTGGTGCCCGTTCCGGGTCCGTTGACCCTCGAACGTCGGAAGCACATGTCGCCACCGACGCGGTCATCCTACGGAACCCTTAAGGCGTCCCTCATAGGGAGAACCCCTAAGGTTTGGCGCGAGAGCCCCCGATTCAGCAGTCGTTTCCATCAGGGAGTACGCGGACAAGGCGCCGCGTACTCCCCATTCTGTCTAGACCTTGTCAGGCGAACCTTCGAACGAGAACTCGTAGTGGGTGTCTTCCTCTACGATGCGGGCAAGCTCCGAGCGCAGGGCCATGGAGTGCTCCGTCTGCGCGGCGCGCTCCGCGGCGTCCTCGGACGACCAGAGGCCGACGCGGCCCCAGCGCCGGCCGGGATCCTCGGCGTGCTCGTACGGGTTCAGGATGTACCCGCCCTGGTAGCCAGGCTGGTCGTGGTAGTAGGCCGAAAGCTTCTGCAGGATGTCCTTGAGGCGACCCTCCTGCCCTTCCTTCGGGTGCATGTAGGAGATCCGGACGAACATGAGTGCCTCCCGTGAGAACGCGGTCGACGTCTCCCCAATCCATCGAGGAGCCCCAACACGCATGCTGCTATCGCGGGAGAATAGCCCGCTCCGGGATCACGTGACAAAGATCGGGGTCGGCGGTCAAGCGGGGCCTTCGCTCGCTGCCCGGCGCGGGTCCGCCGCGACCGGGCTCGGAGGGCTCTCTGATGCCTCGCTCCGGGCGACCGCCAACGACCCGCCGGGACCCGAGCGTCCCCCATGCGAGACCGCTCACGCCTGACCCTGGGCGAGGTCGGCGCCTCCGCCCGGCCCGCCGCTCCACCGACCACGCAGCCGGGATTCGATGGATCACGCCGCGTGCGAGCACGACAAACGCGCCCCCTGCACTCCTCCGTGGTTTCCGGAGGGAGCAGCCGGGCGCGCGTGTCGAGTCCTTGCGGTGGTCGGACTTAGAGTCGGAGCTTGCCGTGCGACGGCTGGCGGCGGCGCTGCTTGCCAGCGGCGAGGCGCTCTTCCTCCTCGAGGTCCTTCGGGTCGCAGCGCTGAGCCTCGTGGACGTAGCCACAGGCGACGCACGTTCCGAACTGGCCGTACCAGTCGTCCTCGATGATCATCAGCCCACGACAGCGCGGGCACTTCTTTGGCGGCGCACTCACAATCATCGCGTCGCCCTCCTTCTGGAATCGTCCGCATCCGGCATCCCGCCGGTCGGGCTGATCCAGTCAGCCTCCGAGGTTAGCTGTCGGGTTCGGGCTGGTTCAGTATGCCCGTCCTTCCGAGGAAGGATTCACCCCAAGGTGTTGGGTCCCCCGGTCTCGCAGGGAGCGGTCTCCCGTACGAGATTAGGCCGGTCACTCATCACGGACGTAAATGTCTCGTGCTTGTGACAACAAGAGCATAGACGTGGCGAATGCCTTGTCAACCCTCATGTTCAAAGATTCACAAACATCTTCGTGATGTTCCGGGCAGGTTCGTCAAGGCTCCCGACGTGAACCTCACGTCCTCCGAGCTATCCAAACCATCTCAGGAGACACGTCGCCCAGCGGCTCGCCGGAGAATCCCCCTGCTACCGATTCCACCCGGAAGCCGGCGCGCTCGAGCAAGTGCTGCATCTCGTACCGATGCACGTAGCGGAGCCGGAACGAGGTCCGCCGCCACGCGCCGTCCGCGTCGCGCACCCGCAGTGTAGTAGTCACGATCTGCTCGGACGGCCCGTAGGCGTGGCGCGCCTGGTAGCCCTCCCAGGCCCCGAACGGCTCCCAGTGCGTGTCGCTCCGCTCCATCCAGCGGGCCATCATCGGCAGGTTGGGGTTGAAGACGTTGAGCGCCAGCCGCCCGCCCGGGGACAGCGCCCGGTAGCACGCGCCGAGGGTGGCGAGCTGGTCCTCGGTCGTGAGGTTGTGGAGGAACGTCCGGAACGGGATCGTCACGAGCGGTACCGGGGCGTCGACGGTGAACGTCCGCATGTCCCCGTGCCGGAGCGTGACGAGGTGAGCGACACCCGCCGACTCCGCCTTCACGCGAGCCACCTCGAGCATCGCGCGCTCAAGGTCGATCCCCACCACCGGGAGCCCCGCCAGCGCCGTGGGGATCGCGATGCGGCCAGTGCCGACGCCGAGCTCGACGACGCGTCCGGCCTCGCGAGCCAGCCCAACGTAGAACTCGACGTCGCCGGCGACGCCGCGCGAATACTCGTCGTACGCCGCAGCGAAGTCCCGATAGTATGGATCGCCCGAAGGCTCGTCGCGGGGATCCGGGGCGCCGGCGCTCATCCGTCCCTCCGATCCGGCGGCAGCCCCAGCCGGACTCCGCGCATACACTCGCGACAACCCGGCCCGCGACAACCCCGCCGGGGCAGTCTCCGCACCACGTTCCGATCGTAGGCCTCAGCATGTCCTCGCCCGATCCGTCCACGGCCGAACGCACCCGCGAGGCGCTGCTCGCGCGTGTCGCAGCAGCGATCCGCCCGCTCGACGCCGGCGCCGCCGAGTCCGCCGCCGCCAGGCAGGGCATGCTCACCAAGCCACCGGGCGCCCTCGGTCGTCTCGAGCACCTCTCCGTCCACCTCGCCGGGATCACCGGCTCCCACCGCCCGCGGCTGGAACGGCGTCTCATCGTGGTCGCGGCCGGCGACCACGGGGTAGCAGCGCGGGGCGTGTCCGCGTATCCGCAGGAAGTGACGGCGCAGATGGTGCTGAACTTCCTGCGGGGCGGGGCCGCCATCAACGTGCTCGCCAGTCACGCCGGAGCGCGCGTCCGCGTGGTGGACGCCGGCGTCGCTGCGGAGACGCCGGCCGACCCGGCACTCCTCCGCCTGCGCCTCGGCCCCGGCACGGCGGACATCGCGCAGGGTCCGGCGATGAGCCGGGCGGATGCCCTTGCCACCCTCGCCGCCGGCATCGAGCTGTTCACGGCCGAGCGCGCCGGCGACGGCGTCGACATCGTCGGGTGCGGCGAGATGGGCATCGGCAACAGCACATCCGCCGCCGCGATCATCGCGGCCATCACCGGGAGGCCGCCACGCGCCGTGACCGGACGCGGCACCGGCGTCGATGATGAGCGATTCGAGCACAAAATCCTCGCCGTGGAGCAGGCACTCGCGGTGAACCGTCCTGACCCGACGGACGGGATCGACGTCCTCCGAACCGTCGGCGGCTTCGAGATCGGCGTGCTCGCGGGCATCTACCTCGCCGCCGCGGCCGAGGGCGTCCCGGCCGTCCTCGACGGCCTCATCTCCACGGCGGCTGCCCTCATCGCCGTGACGATCAGCCCGGCGACCGGGCCCCGCCTCGTCGCCTCGCACCGGTCGGCAGAACCGGGGCACGCCGCGGCGCTCGAACACCTGCGCCTGGAACCGCTGGTCGACCTCGGGATGCGACTTGGCGAGGGCAGTGGCGCCGCCCTCGGCATCTCGCTGTGCGTCGCGGCCTGCCGCGTGCTGGACGAGATGGCCACGTTCGCCGAGGCCGGCGTTTCCGACTCCGATGACGCGGTAGAACCCGAGCCCTAGCGTGCGGCTCCTGGCGCGGGTCATCGGCGGATCGCTGATCGCGATCGAGTTCCTCACGCCGCTGCGGCTCCGCCCCGTCCGCACGTTCGACGATCGCACATTCGCGGAGGCGCTCGGCTGGTATCCGTTCGCCGGGCTCCTGATCGGCGCCCTCCTCGCAGCCCTCGACCGCGCACTCGGCGAGCTGCTGCCGGTCGGGCCGACCGCCGTGCTGCTCGTCGCCACGCTGGCGCTCGTGTCGGGCGGGCTGCACCTGGACGGGGTCGCCGACACGGCGGACGGCCTTGCGGTGCAGGGCGACCGCGCCCGCCGCCTCACCGTGATGGGCGAAGGCACCACAGGGCCGGCGGGGGTGATGGCCCTCGTCCTCGTGCTTCTGGCCGAGTGGTCGGCGCTCGCCAACCTCCCCGAGGACGCACGCGTGGCCGCGCTCGTCGCCGCGCCTGCCATCGCGCGGTGGACCGTCGTCCCGGTCGGCCTGCTGTTTCGACCGGCGCGAGCGGGCGGCCTGGGCCGCGCGATCCACGCCGGCATCTGGCCGCTGGCCGCACCGCTGGCGACGATCCTCGCGATCGTCGTGGGCGCTGCGACGTTCGGCCCCAGCGGACTCGTGCTGGTGATCGTGGCCGGCGTCGCCGCCACGCTGGTCGCTGGCGCCGCCGCGCGCATGCTCGGGGGCGTGACCGGGGACGTGTTCGGCGCAGCGATCGAGGTCGCCCAGGTCGCCGTGTGGCTCACGATCCTCGGGGCGCTGGACCGAGGATGGATCGAGCCACTGCTCACGGTGTAGGCGGTACACGATGGGACAGATCTTGTTCGTGACGGGTGGGGCGCGCTCCGGGAAGTCCACCTTCGCCGAGCACCTCGCGCGCCATTCCGGCGCCCCCGTGGTCTACCTCGCCACGATGGAGGCCGGAGACGACGAGCTCCGCGACCGCGTGCAGCGCCACCAGGCCCGCCGTCCCGCGTCGTGGAGCACGGTCGAGGAGCCCGTCGCGATCGCGGACGCGGTCGCCGGCGCCGCGACCGAGGCGTGCGTCCTGATCGACTGCCTGTCGCTCTGGGTGACGAACCGCCTGATGCAGCTCGGCAGCGAGGAGCCCGACCTGACGTCAGTCGAAGCCCTCGAGGCCGCCCTCGACGTCGAGGTCGAGGCGCTCCTGGGGGTCGCTCGTCGTCGGGCCGGCGAAACCGTGATCGTCACGAACGAGGTGGGGGCGGGGATCGTCCCCGCGTACCCGCTGGGGCGGGTGTACCGGGACGTCCTCGGACGCGTGAACCAGCGCGTTTCTTACGCAGCCGACCGGGCCTGGCTGCTGGTGGCCGGGCGGCCGCTGGAGCTGCCGCCGCCAGCCGACGCCTGACGCCCCCGCTGCTCAGCGCAGCGGGGTGGGCCTACGCGCCCGGCTTCGCCACCATCAGGTAGATGAACACGATGTAGAGGAGGCCGAGCGCGGTGCCGCCGGCGCTGGCGATCGGCGCACGGAACTGCGCGATGAGCGCGTCGTTCGTGGTCTCGCCTCGCTGCTGGGCCTGCATCGCCGCGGCGAGCGTCTTGCGGCTGTGCCGAGCGAGGATTCCGCCGCCGATCCCCATCGCAACGAACCACAGCGCATATGCCGCCGAGATCCATGCTGCCGAGAACTCGAAGTCGCCCTCGATCACGAGCCACGTCCCGAGTGCCGCGACGACCACCGCGGCGATCGAGGTCACGCGCCCACCGAGCACCTCCAGCCGCGCAGCCGTGGCGATGGCGTTCACCGTCGGCCGCGAGCCGGCGGACAGGCTGGCAAGCATCGCCGTACCGCTCCCGAACGCCATCACCACCATGCCGCCGATGTGCCCGATCAGGAGGACTTCGTACAACGACATCTCACCGACTCCCGCTCATCCGTCCCAAGTGACAGGACTGTAGCGCAGGAGTCGCGGGATCGCGCGAGCTCCAGGGGCGCGGCCAGCGCGCCCGGGCTACTCACACTTCAGCAGCAACGGAGTGAGCTCCGGCAGCCCGTTCGGGAACAGCGAGGTCCACGAGGCGTTCACGAACGCCGGCCGGCCGACCGTGAACTGGACGAGGCTCCCATCCGCCGCGCTCGCCCACATCGCCAGCGTCGGGAGCGGGCACCCGATCGCCTCGATGAGCTCCTCGGTGGTGCCGCCGGAATAGACCACCATGCTGATCCCGCCGAGGAAGACCTGCCCGCCGACGATGGATGCGACCTGTTGCTGCTGACCGGTGGGATCCGGCGTCGGAGCCTGGACCGTGATGCGGACACCGTCCGTCACCAGCGTCCCGCTGGCGTTACCGATCAGCTGGAAGCTCACGGCCGCCCCGGGCTCGGTCGGCGCGACGAACGACAGGCTCGCGCTTTGGTTGATGTTCGTGATTACGGCGGGCCCGCTCTCCTGCACCCAGAACAGGTTGGTGATCCCGCTCGCTGAACCTGTGAGCGTCACGACCTCGCCCGGTTGCACGACGCGATCGGGCCCGGCGTCGACGGACGGTCCGCCCGCCGTCTCGGCGTTGGAGGAACGGAAGCCACGCTGGTAGTGCGCGTTGTACTCGCCGGTCGCGTCGAAGTTCACGCCCTCGATCGCGTACGGGCCGGAGAACGGGATCGGTTCACCCGTGGACCCGGGGTTGCTGCGTGCGTTGAGCTGGACGTGGACGTGGGCGATGCCGTTGTTCTCCGCCTGGCCATCCGGCGCGACCGTGGCGACTCGCTGGCCGGCGGTGACCGGATCGCCCCGATCGAGCCCCGGCTCGATGAACACGTGGCACATCAGCAGGTTGACCTCGCTCGTGCGGATCGAGAGGCAGGTGTCGGACGTGTAGCCGATCGTGCCGCTCATGGGTGCGAGGACGGGCGTACCGCCGCTCTCGCCATCCATCCGCCAGAGGTCCAGCGCGTAGGGGTCGACGCCCTCGTGAGTCGCGGTGTTGTAGCCCGCAAGCACCTCCCACTGGGTGCCCGCTGGGCCGGGCGCCTTGAGCCCGGCCACCTGCGCGGCAGCCGGCTCCGAGACGATGGCGAGCAACACGGTCGCGGCGAACAACGCGGCCGCGGATCGCAGCCACCACGGGGCGCTCAGCAAGAGAGACCTCCGACGCATCCCCGCCCGTCCATGGGAACGTAAACGAACGGCTCGTTCAACCGTTCGCGGATATGCGTAAGGAGCCGTCAGAAGGTGCAACGGATGGACGCGCCCAGGCACCCCCGGGCGCGTCCCAGTTCACGCGCGCGAGGAGGCTGCTATGAGATGTCCCATGGCTGCAGGGTGGCCGTGAGCGTGACCCGTTCCCCATCGCGAATCACCACGATCTCGAGCTCGTCGCCAACATCGGCGCTGTCGATCGCCGTCGCCAGTTGCTCGAAGGTGTAGGTCGGCTCCCCGTTGATCTGGACGATGATGTCTCCCGTCTGGAGGCCGGCGCGGTCGGCGGCGCCCTCCGGGACCACGGTGTTCAGGTAGAGGCCCCGCGTCTCGGTCACGCCGAGCTCGTTCGCGGTCACCTGGTCCAGCTCGATGGGACCGGCGATCCCGAGCTGCGGGTGCTGGATCGCCTCTCCGGCGACGAGCTGCGAGAGGTAGCGCTGCGCCGTGTTGGACGGGACGGCGAAGCCGAGGCCGGCGAACGCCTGCCCCATGGGGTTTCGGATCGAGGTGTTGATGCCGATCACCTCGCCGTTGAGATTGAACAGCGGGCCGCCCGAGTTGCCGGGGTTCAGCGCCGCGTCCGTCTGCAGCACGCCCTGGATCGAACGGCCGCCGAAGGACGGGGAGCTGCGGTTCACCGCGGAGATGATCCCCTGGGTCACCGTCCAGGACTCCTCGAACGGGTTGCCGATCGCGAACACCGCCTGCCCGACCCGCATCTTCGAAGAGTCGCCAAGCGTCGCCGGGTGGAGCTGCTCCGCCGCGAAGCCGTCCGCGAGGATGACGGCAAGGTCGTTGCCGGGATCCGTCCCGACCACTGTCGCAAGGGAGGCGCTGCCGTCGTACAGGGTGACCTTCGCTGAGGTCATCGACTCGATGACGTGGTAGTTGGTGAGGATGTGTCCCTGGTCGTCGATCACGATCCCGGAGCCGCTCCCGGCACCGTTCACGTTCTCGATGAGCACCACCGAGTCGATCACGCGGGCAACCACGTCAGAGAGGTCGACTGCCTGGAGACTCAAACTCGTCGACGCTGACGTGGACGTCGACGTCTGGTTGGCGATCGGCTGTTGCGCGGTATCCGTAGCCGAGGCTGGCGCGTCGTCGTCGGCGTTCGTGCAGCCGAGCGAGACCAGCCCCAGCGATAGCGCGAGCGTGCCCGCGAGGAGCGCGCGCGAGTGCAGACGGGCGAAGTGAACCATCTCGATCCTCCGTGGGTAGCTCAAAGCCCATGTTGGAGGACGCCGGTGATAGTCGCGTTGCGGAAGCGTGAAGCGGTTACTAAGCGGCGTCCGGGACCGCGCGGTTTGCCCGAGCCGCTAGCGGCCCTGGAAGTTCGCCTTTCGCTTCTCCCGGAACGCGGCCGGCCCCTCGAGCGAGTCCTCCGTGGACTGCACGATCGTCATCGCCGCCTGGGCCGCCTCCAGCGCCTCGGGGAAGGAGAGGTCGAGCGAGCGATAGACCAGCCGCTTCGTGAGCTGGATCGCGACCGGCGGGCCGTCCACGAGCTGCTGCGCGTACGTGCGTGTCTCCGCCATCAGCGAGTCGTGCGGAACGACCTTCATCAGATAGCCGAGTTCGAAGGCCCTATTCGCATCGAATATCTCGCCGCGCCACATCAGGTCCAGTGCCCGTTGCACCCCGACGATCCGAGGCAGCAACCACGCGCCGCCGTCGCCCGGGATGAGTCCGACGTTGACGTACGACATGCCGAATCGGGCCTGGTCCGAGGCAATGCGGATGTCCGTCATCGACGCCATGTCCATCCCGGCGCCCACGGCGGCGCCGTTGATCGCGGCGATGTAGGGCTTGTCGAGGTACTGGAGCGCCTGCGGAACCCGGTGCACCGAGTAGCGCAGGGAGTTCCGCCGCTCGCCGGCGTTCTTCCCCTGCATCAGGACGGTGTCCTCGTCCCCGCTCGCTCGCAGGTCCGCGCCCGCGCAGAACGCCCGTCCCGCGCCGGTGATGATCACCGCGCGTACGCCGTCGTCCTCGGCGGAGCGGCGGATGGCGTCCTCCCACTCCTTCAGGAGCGCGTCGCTGAACGCGTTCATCCGCTCCGGGCGGTTCAGCGTGATGGTCGCGATGCGGTCCTCCACGTCGTACAGGATCGCTTCGTAGTCCATCACCGCATCCCTCCCTGAGCCGCTGGCGAGCCGCCTTCCGGGTAGCCACCCCGGACGAGCCTGGCCACGGGAGTCTAACGCGACGCCGTTCAAGTCACCCGGGCTACTGGCCTCGTGCCGAGGGGCGGGGTACGGTTGCACGTCGATGCTCGTAACGCGGCAGTCGGCTCGAGTCCTCCTGGCCGCCGCTCTCCTCGTGGGGGCGGTGTTCCTCGTGGCGTGCGAGCGCACAGCGGAGCTCATCCCCGGCGAATCCACGCCCACACCGCTCGCCGGCGACACCGCGACGACCACCTCTCCCACCCCCATCGTCGTGAACCCGGACAACTCCGCCGGCGGCGGCGCCGCCACCGGCGGGCAGGTGATCCCCGACCACCAGCTCGCCCTCTCGATCGTGCAGGTGCTTGCGGTGGACAACTCCGGCGGCTTCGAGCGGATCACACGGTCCGGCACCGGCGTCGTCGTCGATGCCGAGGCGGGCCTGATCGCGACCGCATATCCCGTGGTCGACCCGTACTCGATCAACGGCACGCGGGCGTACACCACGATTGCCATCGCGGCCGACCGAGAGCCTGGTACACCTCCCCAGCGCGAGTTCACCGCGACGCTCGTCGCGGCCGACCCGTCCGCGGATCTGGCGATCCTCCGCGTCACCGGCGACGCATCCGGCGCGCCGCTCGAGGGCGACGCGTTCGACCTCCCCGCTGCGGTGCTGGGCGACGCCTCGGTCGCCGGGGTGGGATTCAGCCTCCGCGTATTCGGCTATCCCGGGGTCACCGGCGATGGCGGCGAGCAAATCGTCGAGACCGCGCAGGCGACGATCACCGGGCAGCGCGGCGCGTCCGGTCGCACCGGGCGCACGTGGTTCAAGATGGACATCCGGATGCCCTTCGGCGCCGCCGGCGGGCCCGTCTTCGACCGCTTCGGCGCCCTCGTCGGGATCCTCGCCCAGGACCGGTACCTGCCCACTGGCGTCGTGGGAATGTCGCGTCCGCTCGACCTCCTGACACCGCTGCTCGCGAGCGCGACCGACGCGGCGCCGTACGAGGCGCCGCTCCACCGCGTCATGACGATGCCCGGCTCGCTTGAGGTCGCCCCGGACACCGGCGTGTTCGTCTCCCGGCCAGCATTCGCGGAGAATGCGACGGAGACGGCAAACGGCACCGACCTGTTCGACTATGAGACCCGCTTCGTCGCCGGCCTGGGCGCCCTCTACTACGAGTACGTGGTCAACGGGGCAGCCGACGAAGCCGTCATCGAGGAACGCTGGTATCTCGACGACGTCGTACAGCAGTCCCTCTCGTCCTCGTTCGTATGGAGCCGCGGCGCGTTCGGGATCGTCTCCGACCGCATCACCGCGCCGGGCGCGACCGGTATCCCCGACGGGCGCTGGCGCCTTGAGGTCCTCGTCGACGGGACGCTGTACGCCACGGCGACGGCGATCGTGGGCGTTGACGTCGGGACGCCGGACGCGTTCTTCCAGTTCGCAGCGGCGTCCGCGACAGCGGACGGCAACATCCAGGCCGGCGCGTTCACCGGCGCCGAGCAGCTCCTCATGGCGTTCGACATGACCGGCATGACCGGCGCGACGCAGGTCGAGTGGCACGTGTTCCACGACAACAACCGCGTCTACACCTCGCCTCAGATCCCGTGGGTCCAGGGGCCCGGGGGGCGCTTCTGGGTGGGCTACCGACCTCCGGAGGGCACGATCGGCGCCGGGGTGTGGGAGTTTGAGCTGCACGTGAACGGCGCGATCGTCGAGGTCGGCTCGGTCACGCTCTTCTAGCGTCGCCAGCGCCGACGACCGTCACCCCCGCGTCACCCCCGCGTCGTCCGCGCACCATCCGCGCCCGAGGATCGGCTCGAGCTGCGCCCGCACGATGTCCGCACCGGCCAGCGCCAGCACGAGCCGCGTCGGTTCGACGAGTACGGTGGCCCCACAAGCATCGCCACGTCCAGCTACTCGAACGTTCCCTCCTCGTAGAGCCGTTCGAGAACAGACTGGTCCACGACGCTGGCCACGTCGACGGGGGCCTCGATCACGTCGTACTCGACGAGCAGGTCGATGAGCGCAGTCCACTGCGACGTGTCGGAGAGCCCGATGCGCCCATCCTCCCGCTGCGCCGCCGCGAGGTCGGTGTCGAGGAGGTAGCGCTGGTGCGCCGCGTCCGCGCCCTCCGCGTAACGGAGCGTGATCTCGATGGCCTCGTCGCGGTGGTCGGCGATCCAGTAGGTGGCCTTCATGGTGGCGCGCAGGAAGCGCTCGACGAGGTCCGGGTCGGCCAGCGTTTCGTCGTTGACGAGGTAGGTCAGTCCGAGCGTCGGGACGCCGAAGTCGTGGGGGTCGATGACGTTGATGTCGAAGCCGGCACCGCGGATGGTGTCCGGCTCGTTGTTCAGGAACACGGGGTAAACCTCCACCCCGCCTTCCATGAACACCCGCGGGTCAAACCCGACGCCAACGAGATCCACGTCCTCCTCGGTGAGCCCGGCGCCGGCGAGCATCGCGATGAGCTCGGCGGGGACCACGCCCGCCTTGAATCCGATGCTGTGCCCGGCGAAGTCGGCGGGTGTCGCGATCCCGGAGTCCGCCATCGAGACGTAGCCCTGGTCGCCGCGCTGCCCGAAGAGCGCGACGGCGCGCGTGGGGATGCCCTCCTGCGCGCGCCGCACGGCCTGCGCCGCCGTCCCGGTCGTGAACTCGATCTCACCGTCCAGCAGGAGCTTGAGGTGCTCGTCCTGGCCCGACGAGTGCCGGATATCGACGTTCAGGCCCTCCTCGGCGAAGAACCCCTGCGCCTCGGCCACATAGACCGCGACGAACGGGAGGTTCGCCTGGGCGCGGAAGCCCGCCATGAACGTGATGTCGCGAGGCTCGGGCGTCGGGGTTGCTTCGGTGCTCGCGGCCGTCGCCGTCACGCTCGAGCCCGTCGTCGCGGCCGTCGCCTCCGAGGTGGCACGCGGCTCCGCATCCTCCTCCGAGCTGCACGCCGCGAGGGCCAGCGTGGCCAGGGCGACGATGGTGAGCACGACGAGACTCAGGGCGCGAGGGACGCGCAGGTGTGCGGACATGCGGACACACTCCCGGTGTACCGGTGCGTGCATCCGAACCTTGTCCGGGCGCTACACGCGAGCGTTGCGAGGAGATGGGGGATCCGCGTCTTACGGGCGCACGCGGGAACTACGCACCCATCTGCTGGCGTTCCGCGGCTGTCCAGCCGAGGACGCGGGCCTCAACATACGAGACGATCGCCGTGATGCCAATCCCGGCCGCCGCGAGCACGAACACGGCCGCGAACAGCTCGTCGGTCTCCAGGTCGCCGTTCGCGATGAGGATCAGCTGTCCCATCCCACCCGCGCCCGAGAGGAACTCCGCGACCACCGCCCCGATGAGCGACAGCGGCACGCTGATGCGCAGCGCCGCGAATACGTACGGGAGCGATGACGGGAGTCGCACCTTCCAGAGCACCTGCGACCTCGAAGCGTCGAGGACGCGCAGCACGTCGAGGACGGCCGGGTCGACGGACCTCAGCCCGACCATCGCGTTGACCAGCATGGGGAAGAAGGTGATGAGCGCCGCGACGACGACGCGCGGCCAGACGCCGAACCCGAACCAGATCATGAGCAGCGGGTACACGGCCACGATCGGCGTCACCTTCACCAGCAGCGCCGGCGGGTAGATCGCACGCTCGAGGATCCGCGAATGCGCCATCAGCACCGCGAGCGCGAAGGCGACCCCGCTCGCCAGCAGCAACCCGCCGAGCGCCGTGACCAGCGACTCCGCGAGCGCCTCGACATAGCGATCCGGCTCGGCGAAGAACGCGCGGATCACGTCGGACGGGGGCGGCAGCACCCAGAAGCTGATGCCGCGCACGTCCACCCAGACCTCCCAGGCGACGAGCAGCAGCACACCGAGGACGAGCGGCGGGCCGACGAGCCACCCCGCGCGCCGCAGTGCCGGCATCAGGCCGCCACCGCGAGCGCGGCGCGGATGTCCCGCACTGCCTCGAAGAACGCAGGGGACTCCTCCATCTCCGGCACGCGGGGACGAGGAAGGGCAATCCGCACGTCGGCGACAATGCGGCCCGGGCGCGGCGACATCACGACCACGCGGTCGGAGAGCAGCACGGCCTCGCGCACGGCGTGCGTGACGAACAGCACCGTGATGCGCTCCGCCTCCCATAGGCGCAGCAGCTCGACCCGCATCGACTCGCGCGAGAGCTCGTCCAGCGCACCGAACGGCTCGTCCATCAGCAGCACACGCGGCCGGTGCACGAGCGCGCGCGCGAGGGCGACACGCTGCCGCATTCCGCCGGACAGCTCCGCCGGCCGGTAGTGCTCGAACCCCGCGATTCCCACCTGCTGCAGCATCGCCCCGACGTCGCCGCGCTCGCCTATCACCTCCAGTGAGAGCCGTACGTTCTGCTCCACCGTCCGCCACGGCAACAGGCCGGGGTCCTGCGCGACGAGGCCGATCCGGCGGGCACGGCGAGCGGCCGCGGGCGACCCACCGAGCAGCGCCACGGCTCCCTCCGAGGGGGCGAGCAGCCCGGCAACGGCGCGCAGCAGCGTCGTCTTGCCGCAGCCCGAGGGCCCGACCAGCGAGACGAATTCGCCCTCCGCGACCGCGAGGTCGACCGGGGCGAGCGCCGGGAGCGGGCCATCGGCGCCGGCATACGTGTGCGCGAGGCCGCGCGCGTCGATGGCGACGACCGGAGGCGTGGTTGGAGGGGCGCTGGTCACACGGCTCCCATCAGGCCGCCGGACGGGGCTTCTCGTCCGGCGGGATCGCTGCGAGGATAGCGACGCGTCCGCGACCGGAAGAGCCGGAGCGAGTCTCCCATGCATCTCGCCCGTGCGCCGCTGGACCCGCGGGAAGGACTCTCATGGCTCACACCATCGCCCTCGTCGGGGGCACCGGCCCGGAGGGCCGCGGCCTGGCGACGCGGTTCGCTCTCGCCGGTCACACCGTCATCCTCGGCTCGCGCGACGCCGCGCGCGGCGCGGAGTCTGGCGCCGAGCTGGCCGCGGCACTCGGCAGCGACCGCATCTCCGGGAGCGACAACGCGGGCGCCGTCGCCACGGCGGACCTCGTCGTGATCGTGGTGCCGTACAGCGCCCACCGCGCGACGCTAGAGGGGCTGCGTGACGCCCTCGCCGGCAAGACCGTCGTCGATGCCGTGGTCCCGGTCTACTTCGACAAGGGCCCGCGTCCGGTCGACGTGCCCGCTGGCTCGGCGACGGAAGAGGCCGCGGAGATCCTCACCGGTTCGACCGTCATCGGCGCGTTCCACAACCTCCCCGCGGACGTGCTCCTCGACCCGCAGGCCCACATCGAGTCGGACATCCTCGTGACCGGCGCCAATGGCGAGGCGAAAGACGCGGTGATGGCGCTCGCGAACCAGATCGAGGGCTGCCGCGCCGTGGACGCCGGCCCGCTCCGCTTCTCCCGCTTCGTGGAGGGCATCACCACCCTCGTCATCGGCATCAACGGCCGCTACAAGGCGCACGGAGCCGTGAAGATCACCGGCATCCCGGACGCGAGGCCGTAGCGACCGAGAAGCACGTCAACCCAGGAGATCCAGCAGGACGGCGCCCGACGCGCCGAGACGAGGCCGACATGCCCGACACTCCCCCCGACGTCCGCATCATCGGTGTCCGCGGCATTCCGATGGTCCAGCGCGGCGACGACCTCGTCGCGATCATCGCGGACGCGACGGCAGCGCAGGGCACGCCGATCGAGTCGGGCGACGTGGTCGTGATCACGCAGCGGATCGTCTCGAAGGCGGAGGGGCGCGTGCTGCCGCTCTCGGACTTCGTCCCCAGCCCGTTCGCCCAGGCGTACGCCGAGCGCACCGAGAAGGATCCGCGGATCGTGGAGGCCGTCCTCCGCGAGTCGAAGCGCGTGATCCGGCAGGTCGGCGGCGTCCTCATCACCGAGACGCACCACGGCTTCAAGGCGGCGAACTCCGGCGTCGACGGCTCGAACGTCGGCGGCCAGGACCTCGTGTGCCTCCTCCCGGTCGACCCGGACGCCTCCTGCCGCGCGATCCGCGACGGCCTGCGTGACCGGCTGGGCGTCGAGGTCGCCGTGGTGATGACGGACACCTTCGGCCGCCCCTGGCGGCACGGCCAGACGAACGTCGCCATCGGCGTCGCGGGCATGCTGCCGTTCCGCGACTACATCGGCCAGCGCGACCTCGACGGCCGCGAGCTGCGTGTCACGACGATCTGCGTGGCCGACGAGATCGCGGGCGCGGCGGAGATGGTCATGGGCAAGCTCGACGCGATCCCGGTCGCCCTCGTGCGCGGGTACGAGTACGACCGGGGCGAGGGCCGCGCGACCGAGATCGTCAGAGAGATGGCGTTGGACCTCTTCCCGTAGCTCACCGCGCCGGCAACCCCCGGCGCCGGGCAAGCGTTGACGGATCATGAGCTCGCAGGCCACCGCCCACGCACACCCGCTGATGCAGCGCAACCTGCGCCTCCTGCCCTGGTGGTGGGTGCTGCGCTGGGCGTGGTTCGGCGAAGGCATCTGGGTCATCTACCTGACCGACGAGCGGGGCCTCACGCTCGGCGAGGCGCTGATCTTCGAGGCGGTCTTCTCGGCGGTCGTCATCGCCACGGAGCTACCGACGGGCATGATCGCGGACCGGTACGGCCGCCGCGTCAGCCTGCTCATCGGCACCACGAGTGTCGTCCTCGCATTCCTGACGTTCGGAGCCAGTTCGTCGCTGTGGGTACTGCTCGCCGCCTACGCCTTCTTCGCCGCAGCCGAAACATCGTTCTCCGGCGCGGACTCGGCCATGCTCTACGACTCGCTGAAGGTGGTCGGCCGGGAGGGTGACTTCACCCGCTACTACGGCCGTCTGAACGCGCTGATCATGGTCAGCCTCGCCGCCTTCACCGTGGGTGGATCGCTCCTCGTGAACTGGTTCCCGCTGTGGGTGCCGTTCGTCCTCAGCGCGTTCGCGACGGCGCCGGCGATCCTGCTGGCGTGGCTCCTCTCCGAGCCCCCGAAGACCGAGGAGCGCCATCCCTACTTCGAGACGGGACGCCTGGCGATCGCGCTGACAGCGCGGACGCCGTCCCTGTTCTGGCTGATGATCCTCATGACCGCGACGACGACCGCCATCGCCTCGATGGGCGTCTTTCAGCAGCCCTTCCTGCGCGATGCGGGCGTCCCGCTCTGGGGTATCGGGGTCGGCGTCTCCCTGCAGATGGGGCTCGGCGCCGTGGGCTCCTGGCTGTCCCACCGTTCTGGCCGCTGGATCGGCATCGCGCGGATCTTCTGGCTAATGCCGGTCGGAAGCGCGATCGCGCTGCTCGCCGCCGTCCCCGGCACGGCGTGGCTGTTCCCGCTCTTCATCTTCCCGTCGCTCGGGTGGAACGTGATGTATCCGCACTTCGCGGAGTACCTCGCGCGCCGCACGCCCGAGGCCGTCCGGGCGAGCGTGATCTCGGTGTCGAACCTCGTCAGCGGGGGCGTGAGCGTGGCCGTCGTTCCGTTCGTGGCGCTCGGTGTCGACCACCTCGGGTTCCGCCCCACGATCAGCCTGCTTGCCGCCGTCCTGGCCGCGGTCGTGGGCATCGCCTACCTCGCGTGGCTCCGGGCCGGGGGCGCGGAACCGTTCGAGGACGGCGATGCGACCGGCGGTCAGACCGGCGTCGACGCTCCCGACGCCCGAGCCGTACCATCGACTCCAGAGGCCTGAGCCCCGCCACGTCGCCGGCGGGTTCGGCTCGGTCCCGGGAGCACGATGATCACCGACGAAGAACGCGAGGCACCGCCGGCCGGCGACGGACCGCCCGAGGACACCTCGGACGGGGGGCCGTCCGGCCCCGTCACGCCGGGGCAGCTGCTCCGGACGGCGCTCGTCGACGACGAGGATCCCCGGTTCCCACGCTGGCTGCCGATCCCGGGGGCCCTCCTCGGGCTCGGCTGGGCCGGCTACCAGGCGACCGCCGGTGACGCCGGGTTCCTCCCCACCCTCGGCGTCAGCACCGCGATCTTCGCCGGCACCACGCTCGCAGCGTGGCTGGGCTGGCAGCTGGAGATCGACTGACCGAGGACAGACGCGCCCGCGTCCGGGGCGCCTCGTCGCGCCGTGGGGGATGACTCATGCTGCACGTGCTCTTCGGGCCCGATGAGTTCCGCGCCGCCGAGGCACTTCGCGCCCTGCGTGACGCCCTCGACACAGACGGATCGCTGGCCTCGAACACGACAACAGTCCCCGGCCGGAACCTCTCGCCTGCCGAGCTGATCCAGCACGCCTCCGCGCTTCCCTTTCTCGCGCCCGCGCGGCTCGTCATCGTCGAGAACCTCCTGACCTCGCTCGGCAGCCGGCGAGGGCTCGTCGACGCCTGGCAGCCGTTCCTCGACTTCCTTCCGTCGATGCCGGAGACGAACCACGTCGTCCTGATCGAGTCACCGAAGCGCGATGACCGCGACAGCTCGGTCGCCCGGTCGCCGCTGCTCGCCGCGCTGAAGCAGCGCCCGAACGTCACGGTCACCGAGTTCCAGGAGCTCAAGACGTGGGCCCGCGGCGGTCCTTCCGAGGTAGCCCAGTGGCTGCAGGATCGGGCCGTGCGCCGGAACATCTCGATCCAGCCGCAGGCCATCGAGGCGATGGCGGAGATGGTGGGCGCCAACCTGCGCGCGCTCGCGGCCGAGCTCGAGAAGCTCGCGACCTACGCCGACGGACGCACGATCACCGCGGAGGACGTCCGCCTCCTCACCCCTGTGGTCCGCGAGGAGCGCATCTTCGATCTCGTGGACGCGGTCGTCGAAGGCCACGCCGCCAACGCGCTCAAGCTCCTCCGCCGCATGCTCGATGACGGATCGGAGACCCCCGGCCACGTGCAGCTGCTGGTGGCCCGCCAGCTGCGGCTGCTGGTCCGCGCGACCGAGATCCTCGAGGGACGCGGTTCGCAGGAGGACGTCGCGACGACCACGAAGACGCGCGGTTTCCCGCTCACGAAGCTGATGCGCCAGGCGCGCGCGACGAACCGCGGTGCGGCCGAGGCCGCCCTCCGCGCGGTCGAAGCGATCGACTATTCGGTCAAGACCGGCAGGTACACGGACGAACTGGCGATCGAGCTGCTCGTCGTGCAGCTCGCGGCGCTGGCACCACGGCACACCCGCGCGCGGCGCTGATCGCGTCACCGGCCCCTGCGCCCGCTCGCGCCCGGAGGCCCTGGATCACTCGTCCCGGAGGCCCACCGCCATCGGATTGAAGCACGCGGCGAAGTGGTCCGGCGCATCCTCCATCGGGAGAAGCGGCGGTGCCGGATCCGTGCGACACACGGCGATGGCCTTGTGGCAGCGCGGGAGGAACGGGCACTCCGGCGGCAGCGTCGCGAGGTCGGGCGGTTGCCCGGGCATCGCGCGCAGCCGCCCGCCCTCGGCGAACTGGGGCAGGCTCTGGAGCAGGCCGAAAGTGTACGGATGCTTCGGCGAACGGAACGCCGTCCGGACGTCCGCGGTCTCGACGAGCTGCCCGGCATACATCACCGCGACGCGGTCGGCGAGGCGAGCGACGACGCCGAAGTCGTGCGTGATCAGGAGCACCGCACCGCCCGCCTCGCGGACGCCCTCGAGCCACTCAAGCGTCTCCTGCCGCACCGCCGGGTCGAGATTGGCGGTGGGCTCGTCCGCGATCAGCATCTTCGGCTGCAGCGCGGTCGCCATGGCGATCATCACGCGCTGCGCCATGCCGCCGGAGAGCTGGAACGGATGCGTGTCCAGCACCCGGTCCGCGTTCGGCATCACGTTCAGGAGCGCCTGCCGCGCGCGCCTGCGCGCCTCATCCTGTCCCACCTCGAGGTGGACTCGGAACACCTCGGCGAGCTGCTCACCCACGGTCATGGTCGGGGTCAGCGCGGCGAGGGCGTCCTGGAAGATCACCGCCACCTCGCGCCCCCGGAGCCGGCGCAGCTCGTCGGCGGACAGCGTGGAGAGGTCGCGACCGCGCCAGCGCACCACCCCCGACATCGTCGAGGTGCCCTGCGGCAGCAGGTCGAGGATCGCGTGCCCGACGGTGGACTTGCCGGACGCCGACTCGCCCACGATCGCGAGGATCTCACCGGGATGGACGTCAAACGTGACGCCGCGCGCGGCGGGAATCTCACCATCGCGCGTGCGGTAGGTCACGCGCAGGTCGCGCACCTCGAGCAGCGGGCTACCGAGTGGTCGCTGGGACGCCGGGGCGGTCGATTCTGCCATGCCGGACAGCGTACTCCCGACGCCCGAGACGGGTCAGCGCACGCTCGCCACGACGAGGGCGCACCGGCCGGTGCGCCCTCAGACGTCTCACGAAACCAGAGCGCTAGAAGGCGCGAATGGTGGCGACGAGCTTCCCCTGCACCTCGACGTTGCTGGCGTCTTCGATGATGGGGTCCATCGTGGAGTTCATCGGCTGCAGTCGGACCTTCGCGCCCTCGGGGTAGTACTTCTTGAGGGTGGTCTCCTCGCGGTCCACGATCCACGCGGCGATCACGTCGCCCGGGTCGGCCGAGCGCTTCGGCTCGAGGATCACGATGTCCCCGTCGTTGATGAGCGCGTCGATCATCGAGGTGCCCTGCACGCGAAGGGCATAGAGGCCGGGGCGGTTGCCAGCGATCTCCGCGGTGAGGTCCAGGACGTCCTCGGGGGCGAGCTGGTCCGGGTGGACCGGCAGCGGGATGCCCGCCGCGATCTTGCCGAGCACGGGCACCTGGACGGTGCCGCCGCGGCGGCGCCGCTCGCCCTGGCCGTCAAGGAGCTCGATCGCACGGGAAACCTCGCGGTCCCGGCGGATGAAGCCCTTTTCCTCGAGGCGCTTGAGGTTGTAGTCCACGACCGAGGTGGACGAGATATCGCAGCCGTTCTGGATGTCGCGGATCGACGGCGGGTAGTCGTGTTCCGCGATGAAGTCCTCCAGGAACTGGAGGATGCCTCGCTGCTTCGCCGAGAGCTCGTCCACCACGTCTACCTCCCCGTGCGCCGGTGTCGCCTGCCGTCCCGCCGCATCAGTCGTGCCAGTTCGGCCCGATGCCCCTGGTCGATCGGCCCGCGTTATCAACAGAACAGGCGTCGTGGGGAAGAATCGTGGATAACCCACAGCCTCGATCGCCCACGAACTCATGGCCGGCAGAGACGCTTCCGCGTCGCAGCTCGGCACATATGTTCTGTTCGGAACATAAGCTACGGGCGCTCCACCTCCGCGTCAAGCACCCTTCGGCACCTCGGCGCCACCGAGCCATCCTGCAACCGCCTTGGCACGACCTCGCAGTCTTCGAACAGACCACTCCCACGCGAGTTGAGCGCGCGCCGGCAGCGCGTCCGCGCGGACGCGCCACACCGGGCCGGGCGAGTACGATGAGCGGATGGGAGCGGGACTCGAAGACGTCTTTGGCCGGCAGGCGCCCGGTGAACCAGATCCGGAGCGTGGGGAGCTGAGGCGCGCGCTCGTGGTGGCCGCCCACCCCGACGACGCCGACTTCGGTGCCGCGGGCACCGCGCATCTCCTCGCCGCCGCGGGCTGGGAGGTGCGCTACCTCGTCGTCACGGACGGCTCGAAGGGCACCGACGATCCCTCCGTCGACCCGGCCTGGCTTGTCGAGCGGCGCCACGAGGAGCAGTGGGCCGCGGCCCGGATCCTCGGCGTGACGGACGTACGCTTCCTGGACTTCACCGACGGGGAGCTGACCTACACCGGCGCCGGGAGCCTCGGCGGCGGCCGCGAGGTACTGGGAGCGATCACGCGCGCGATCCGGGAGTACCGCCCGTACGCCGTCTACACGCACGACCCCGAGCCGGTGATCATTCAGAACGCATTCGTGAACCACTCCGACCACCGCGCGACCGGCCTCGCGACGGTCGATGCCGTGTATCCGACCGCGCGCGACCGCCTGAACTTCCCGGAGCACCTCGCCGACGGCCTGGACACGCACAAGGTCCGCGAGCTCTACCTCTGGGGCGTGAACGAGCCGAACTTTAGCGTGGACATCACCGACATCCTCGAGACGAAGATCGCCGCCCTCCTCGCGCACACCAGCCAGTTCCCCGATCCGACGTTCGTGGACCAGGCCCGGCGGTCCTGGCGCGACGAGGACGGTCGCTCGCGCGAACAGTTCCGCCGCACCCTCATGTGGGCGTAGGCGGCGGGACGGCGTGGCGATGCCCCTCCCAGAGCCGGCCCGATTCTGTCCCCGTTGCGGCTCGGCGCTCGTCGAGGGCGCGTGCCCCGAGGACCGCTACCGGTGGTACCCGGACCCGAAGGTCGCCGTGGGGGTCCTCGTGAGCGGCGGGGAACGCACGACGCCGGGTCTGCTCCTCGTCCGCCGGAACCACGAACCAGCGCTCGGCGCTTGGGCGTTCCCCTCCGGGTTCGTCGACGCCGGCGAGGTGCTCGAGGACGCCGCCGCCCGCGAGGTCCGAGAGGAAACGAACGTCGAGGTCGCGATCGACGGGCTGGTCGGTGCCTGGTCGACCGCCGGGAATCCGGTGGTCTTCCTCGCGTACTCCGGCCACGTCGTCGCGGGGACGCCGTCACCGGGCGACGAGGCGTACGAGGTCGCGTGGTTCCCGGTGGATGCGCTTCCGCCCCTGGCGTTCGACCATGATGCGGAGGTCGTCGCCGCGTGGCAGCGCCGGCGCGCCTCGGAGGAGCAATGATGGCCGAGCCGACGCCGCGGGACGACCGCCCCGACTCCCCGGGAGCCGAGCCCGACCGCCGCCCAATCACGCTCCTCCAGCAGCGGGGCATCGAGGCCGAGGTCCTGATCCCGTTCATCCGCCGCCTCGAGGCGGAGATGGGGCGCGAGCGGGCGCACGCGATCGCACGCGAGGTGATCGAGGAGATCGCGCGCCAGCAGGGCCGCCACGTCTCCGAGGCGCTCGGCCGCACGGACATCGAGGGCTTCACCCACGTGAAAGAGTCCTGGGGCGGCGCGGGGGGCGACCTCACGATCCAGACGCTGCGGCAGGACGGCGAACAGCTCGACTTCAACGTCGTGGGCTGCCGCTTCGCGGAGATGTACCGCCGGATGGGCGCCGAGGACCTGGGGTTCATCCTCTCCTGCCAGCGCGACTTCTCCCTCTCCGAGGGCTACTCACCCGACCTGCACCTGGAGCGCACCCAGACCATCATGCAGGGTGCCGCGTACTGCGATTTCCGATACCGTCTGGCGCGACGGACCGACGTGCGCGAGGATGCACGCGCAGACGACGCGACCGCCGCCGAAGGTGACGCCCCGGCGCGTCCGCGCGACTGACCCCTCGGACGTCACCGAGCGCCGCCCCGGAAGCGTCCGGCCGGCGCGGAAGACAGCTCTCGACCCAGCCTCGCTCCGGCGTTCCGGACGCGGCCCCAGCGGGAAGGAATCAACGTGGAAATCACCATGGTGCTCAGCGAGCGTGGCAAGGACCACTGGGACAAGGTCCGCGAGGTCCTGAGGGAAGCCATGGCCGAGGCCGGCGTCGGCGACATCGAGGTCGCGGAGACGATCATCCGCGACGACGAGCAGGCCATCGACGCCAAGTGCATCGGCTCCCCGACGATCCGCGTGAACGGGTACGACGTGGAGTACATGGAGCGCGAGCCCGACGAGCGCTCCGCCGGCCTGCGGTACTTCAACACCGTCGCCGGCTGGAAGCCCGTCCCGGAGAAGGGCATGATCGTCCGCTCGCTCCAGAAGGCGAAGGAGCTCGAGGCCGGCCGCTAGGCCGTCCCCCGGGCAGTCACGACAGCGCCCTCCCCGGCGGGGAGGGCGCTCTGCGTCCGGCGTTCGGGAATCGTTCCGCGGCCTCCGCTCGACCACGGCTCACCTCATCGCGGAGGACGCGCCAACGCCGCCGACCGCCCCGGTCTACACTCGATGCGATGAACCCCGGCACGAGCCCCGATCACGAACCGCGCGAGGATCACCTGCGCGCCAAGCGCGACGAGCAGGTCGGCCAGGCCGCCGAGCGCGCGGGGCGCGTCCTCGGGCGCCTCGCGCGCAAGGCGCGCACCGCCAGCGAGGGGCTGGCGCGCGACGCCCGGCCCGAGGCGGAGCGCCTGGCGCGCCAGGCGCGCGCGGCGGCGGAGGCCGCGCGGCCGCACCTCGAACGCGCCGGGCGTGAGGCGCTCAAGTACGCCCGCGACCACGAGGGCGACATCAAGCGTGCCGCCCGCACCGGAGCGGAGGTCACCGCGCGCCGCGCGATCCCCCTCCCGCTGCGCCCAATCGTGGAGGCGGTGGAAGAGGATCGGCGACACCGCCCACCGCTGCGCGACGACCGTGCGCCGGACGATCCGCCGCCGGCGCCCGGAGGCCAGGCAGGCTGATCCTGCTCAGCCCGTAGTCCACCGCACCTGCTATCGTCCGCCGGCACCACCCGCGTCTCGTGCGGCCTCGTGCCGCCGCATCGATCGAGGACTCCATGCGCATCTCCGTCTCCCTGCACCGACTCGCGATCACGGACTGGCCGGGCGTCATCAAGTGGGCGCAGGAGGCTGACCGCCTGGGCGTCCACTCGATGTGGACCGCGGAGGCCTGGGCGCATGACGCGTACACGCCCATCGCCTACCTGATGGCGAAGACGGAGAACCTGAAGTTCGGCACCGGCATCACGCAGGTGGGCACGCGCACCCCCGCCCTGGTGGCGATGAGCTCGCAGTCGCTGTGGGAGATGTCCGGTGGGCGTTTCATCCTCGGGCTCGGCAGCAGTGGACCGCAGGTCATCGAGGGCTGGCACGGTGTCCCGTTCGCGAAGCCCCTGGCCCGCACGAAGGAACTCGTCGAGATCTGCCGCACGATCTTCCGCGGCGACGTGCTGGAGTACGACGGTGAGTTCCACCACCTGCCGCTGACCTCCGAGTACGGCGGCAGCGGCGAGGGCAAGGCGCTGAAGCCGGGCGCCCCGCCCACCCCCGACCTGCCGATCTACATCGCCTCGCTCGGGCCGAAGAACCTCCAGCTCACCGGCGCGATCGCGGATGGCTGGCTCGGCGGCTCCTTCATCCCGGAGCACGCCTCGTTGTTCATCGACAACATCAAGGCGGGGGCGGCGAAGGTCGGACGCGACATCTCCCACTTCGACTACGCGGTGGGCGGCAGCATCCACGTCACCGACGACCCGGAGCGCGTCGCCGAGTCGTTCAAGCCCGGGCTGGCGTTCAGCCTCGGCGCGATGGGGTCGAAGGCCCACAACTTCTACAACGATGCCTACTCGCGCCAGGGCTTCGCTGACGAGGCGAAGGAGATCCAGCGCCTGTGGCTCTCCGGGCAGCGCGATGCCGCCCGCGCCGCGGTGCCGACGGAGCTCGTCCTTGCGACGCACCTCATCGGCGACCGCCAGCAGGTGATCGACCGGCTCAAGCTCTACCGCGACGCCGGCGTGACGACGTTCCGTGCCGGCGTGCCGGGCGAGTCCTTCAGCGAGAAGGCCGACCACCTGGCCGAGGTGATGGACCTCATGCGCGAGGTGAACGCCTAGCCGCGCCCACCGCGGACAGCGACAAGCGCATGACGTGCCGGCGCGTGCCGGCACGTCCGACCTCGCGGAACCCCGCACGCTCGAACATGGGCACGAAGCCCATGAACCGGTACGATGGCGAGTCCGGATCGACCGGGTACGCCTCGACGGCCCGAGCACCGTGGTCTCGCGCAGTCCGGACGGCCGCTCCCAGCAGCGACTCCGCCAGCCCGCGGCCGCGATGCCGCACCGGCACGAAGAAGCAGACCAGCGACCAGATCCCCTCGCCGTCATCGAGTCCACCGAGCTCGAGGTACGTGTCGCGCGGAGCGATGGAGCACCAGCCGGCCGGCTCACCGTCGTCGTAAGCGAGGATGCCCACCGGCGTACCCGCGTCGACACGCGCATGCATCGCCTCGCGTCGCCCCTCGAGGTCGAGCGTGCGGCGCACCGCATGACGGTCGCGCCAGGCGAGACACCAGCAGTACCCCGGCCCCCCGCGCGATTCCATTAACGTGACGAGATCCGACCAGTTGTCCGAACCGACCTCGCGGAACTCAAGGGGCATCCAGCGCTCCGTCTCATCCGGCTTGAGAGCCTTGGCATGGTCGAGGCTACCGCGGGGCGGACGGCATCCGAGAGCCGAGCCGGCAGAGCGAGGCGAAGCGGCGTGCGACCTCAGATCGTGGCACCCCCTAGGGATCGTGCGGCATCGGGCATGCCAGCGGCTCGGCAGGCAGATGAGTCCGCAGGTACTCACCGATCGCGTCGAGGTCGGCGTCATCCAGCTCGACCTGCATCCACTCGAAGAGCTGACGCTCCTCCCAGCGGATGTGATCGCGGAGCCTCACGGCGAACGCCGCGAGGGCGTCCCGCCGGTCGTCGGCCGTGCGCGCGGAGGCCATCGCCTCCACCAGCCCTTCGAGCTCGCGGTGATCCCGCTGCAACCGGCCGGCGAGCTGCAGGCCCGGATCGGCGCGACCGGCGAGGCGCGCGAGCATGCACTCGTCCTCGCAACTGAAGTGCGGCTGCAGTCCGCCGTTCCAGAACCGCACGAGGTCCGCGTAGAGGGATTGCATCTCCGTCACGGTCGCGGACGGCAACTCGCGCTCGATGCGCAGCGAGAGCACGAGCGCGTGGTGATGTTCGCGCGAGAGTTGGATGAGCCGAGGATCCCGCTCCATGCGATCCAGTGTAGGAACCGCCGGCGGCAGGAAGGTGGGAGCGGGGTCGCGCGCTAGTCCTGGCGGAGCCGCAGCCCCAGCACGTCGCCCAGCTCAACCAGTGCGCCCCCGCCGGTGACGGGGTCCATGGCCCCGGCCTCGAGCTGCTCGGCGACCTCGGTCAGCGCCTGGATCGCCCGCGGCGTGTCCAGGTCGTCGTCCATCGCGTCCTGGAACGCGTTGCGATACGGCTGGACCTTCAGGTGGTCCTGTCGCGCGCCGTGGAGGCCCGCGGCACGCTCGAGGAGTCGCGCTCGCTGCTCCCACGTCCCCAGCTCGTCGCGACTGAAGTCGCGGTCTTCGCGATAGTGGTGCCCAAGCAGCGCGAGGCGGATGCCGTTACCCGTGAACCCCTCGGCGAGCAGCTCGCTCACCTTGACGAGGTTGCCCAGGGACTTCGACATCTTCTCGCCGTTGAGCGACATCGTGCCGTTGTGCATCCACCAGCGGACGTAGGGACGCAGGCCGGTGGCGCACTCGGACTGGACGATCTCGGAGTCGTGGTGCGGGTAACGGAGATCCTTGCCGCCGCCGTGGATGTCGATCTGCGGGCCGAGCGTCTCCCGCGCCATCGCGGAGCACTCGATGTGCCACCCGGGGCGCCCGACGGACCACGGCGAGTCGAACGCCGCGCCCTCGTCTGAGCACGGCTGCCAGATCAGGAAGTCCAGCGGGTAGCGCTTCAGCTCCACCGGCTCCGCCGGCATCGAGTCGTTCCTGAAGTTCAGCAGGTCATCGCCCCGCAGGCCCGCGAGCGCGCCGAAGTCCGGCGTGCGGGTCACGTCGAAGAACACATAGCCGCTGACCTCGTAGGCGAAGCCGCGCGCGATGAGCTCTTCCACCATGCGGATGACCTGGGGGATGTGCTCCGAGACGCGCGGGAAGGAGTCCGGGCGCATCACGTTCAGCGCGTCCATCTCCTGGAGGTAGATCGCCTGGTTGCGCTCGGTGAGCTCGGCGATGGAGAGGCCGAGTTCGCGCGACTTGCGGATCATGTCGTCGTCGACATCCGTGATGTTCTGGACGTGGGCGACCTCGTATGCGTTGTGCTCGAGCCAGCGGTGCAGCGTGTCGAATGCGACGTAGACCAGGGCATGGCCCAGGTGGCCCACGTCGTACGGGGTGATGCCGCACACGTACATCGAGACTCGCCGGTCCTCCAGCGGCTCGAACTCCTCCACCTCGCGGGTGAGCGAGTTGTAGAGGCGCAGGCCAAACGGTCGTGGCTGAAGCTGCATCCGGCTCCGGATTCGAGAGGACGGCAGGACGTCAACGAGCCGGCGAATCGTAGCAGAGAAACAGAACGGCCCCCCGAGGGGGCCGTCCCAACAACCCGATGGCTCTGGCTACTTCTTCGCGGCCGCCCGACTGCCACCGGCAGCGCGGGTGGTGCGGCTCGCCGTCGCCTTCGCGGCGGGCTTCGCCGCGGGCTTCGCAGCCGCCTTGGTCGTGGTCTTCGCCGCCGGCTTGGCGGCAGCCTTGGCAGCCGGCTTCGCGGCGGCCTTCGCCGCGGTCGCCTTCGCGGTCGCCTTCGCGGCCGGCTTCGCAGCGGCCTTCGCCGTGGTGGCCTTCGCCGCCGGCTTCGCAGCCGCCTTGGCTGCGGGCTTCGCCGCGGCCTTCGCCGCCGGCTTCGCGGCTGCCTTCGCGGCCGTCGCCTTGGCCGCGGGCTTCGCCGCCGGCTTCGCGGCGGCCCGGGCCGTCGTGGTCTTCGCGGCCGGCTTGGCTGCGGCCTTCGCCGCCGGCTTTGCAGCCGCCTTGGCTGCGGGCTTGGCCGCGGCCTTCGTGGTCGTCTTCGTGGCAGTGGTCTTGGCTGCGGTCGTCTTCGCGGCCGGCTTAGCGGCGGTCGTCGACTTGGCAGCGGGCTTCCGAGCAGTGGCCATTCATCGCACCTCGCGGTTGGAACCCCGGGTTGTTGGCGAAAGGCTAACACGATTGCACTTACCAACAAGGACTTTGGCTGTTGATAAGGCCCGAAATCGCTGACGGATCACCGGACCTCCTCACCCGCCGTCACACGCCGATCCACCTAGACTCGGCACAGGGAAGGCCGGAACGATCGTCGATGAATACTAGTATTTCCTCACTTGAACAGTTGAACCCATTCAGCCTACTGATGGACGCGCGTCACCAGCTGATGGCTGCCGTCCAGGCCGCGATGACCACCACGCCCGAGCGCGCGGCAATCGCCCTCGGCGCGGTGGTCGCGCACGACGACGCGCTGCGCGAGATCGTCCGCGCGTTCGACGGCGGCGGGCGAAGCTTCGAGGGCATCGCGCCGCCGGCGGACCGCGCGACGAGCGCCACCATCGACCAGGCCCTGGACGCGAGGGACGCCCTCTTCGAGGCGCTCTCCTCGACAGGTGTATCGCTCGCGGACGAGGTCTTCGTTCCCTGGGTGGGCGCGGAGACCTGGCACGTCCACCTCATCGGCCTCGCGATGTTCGAGGGAGCGCAGGCTCACGCTCTGCGGGAGGGTGAACCCCTGCCGGCACACCTCGGCCGCCAGGCGGGCGGGTAGGACAGCAGCAAGCCTCCCTCCGTCAACTGAGCTAGCATCGGGCGCGGGCCGGCGCCGGACACTCCGGGCATGGCCGGGTGCACGGAGGGAGTCGAGGGGATGCGGATCGCGCGAGTCAGTCTCGGGGGGCGGAACTCCACGGCCATCGTGAAGGGCCGGCGGGTCCACCTCGTTTCCGGCACGATCTGGAAGCCCGGCGAGGAGACTGGGGAGCAGGTGCCGCTCTCGGCGGTGCGGTTCCTCCCGCCGACCAGCCCGTCGAAGATCGTCGCGATCGGCGTGAACTACCTGTCCCACGCCGGTGAGCGTCGCCCGCCCTCGGAGGCACAGCCGTTCCTCAAGGCGCCGTCATCGCTGATCGGCGCCGGCGATCCCATCGTGCTGCCGGCCGACGCGGAGAACGCGCACATGGAGGCAGAAGTCGTCGCCGTGATCAGCAAGCGCGCCCGCGACATCACCGAGGCGGAGGTGGACAGCCACGTCCTCGGCTACACCGCCGGCAACGACGTGTCCGAGCGCGACTGGCAGCAGGCCGACCTCCAGTGGTGGCGCGCCAAGTCCAGCGACACCTTCACCGCCGTCGGCCCCTGGGTCGATACCTCCCTCAAGCCTGAGAGGATCGAGGTGCAGGGACTCATCAGCGGACGCGTGCAGCAGGCTTCGGACACGAGTCTGCTCATCCACTCGATCCGCACGTGCATCGCGCGCATCTCGCGCTACATGACCCTAGAGCGCGGCGACCTCGTGTTCACGGGTACGCCCGGCACGACGGCCCGCGTCGTCCCCGGCGACACCTGCGAGGTGCGGGTCGGCGGCATGACGCTGCTCAACCCGGTGAAGGCGCGCTAGGGCGTGCCGGACCTGCGCATCGCGATCCTCCAGGCTCCCGCGCCCGACTACGGGCGCGCGCAGGCAGCCTGGAGCGAGCTCCTCGCGAGGATCGATGATGCCGCACAGGACGAGCCAGACCTGGTCGTCCTGCCGGAAGCCTCCTACCCGGCGTGGTTCCTCGGCGCCGCCGCGGCGACGGAGCCAGACCTCGCCGATGCCCGCATCCTCGGCGACCTCGCCAAGCGGGCGCGCCAGCATCGCATCCACGTGGCGGCGGGTCTCGTCCTCGGGCGTCCCGCCTCGCCGCAGAACGCGGCGGTGCTGCTCTCGCCGGACGGCGTCGAGCTTGCCCGCGCCGCGGAATCGCGCCCCGCGCCGTGGTTCGTCGCGGGCCGCGGGCCCGCCGCGGCCACCATCGAGGGCGCCCCGGTCGCGCTCTTCGCCGGCGCCGACCATCTCGATCCGCGCTGGGTGGAAGCCATCGCGGATGCCCGCACCCAGCTCTGCATCGCCACGGGGGCGGCTCGGGGCTGGGTGACGCCGGGACAGCAGCCCGGCGTCGCCGGCGACCCGTCCACGCACGTCCTGGTCACCCGCGCCGCCGAGACCGGAGCCTGGTTCGCCGCCGCCGGACGCGCCGGCGTCGAGGCGGACTCCATCAGCTACGCGGGCGGCGCGGGGATCGTCTCTCCCCGCGACGGCTGGGTGGTGCGCGCCCCGGACGATCGCGCCGGCGTCGTCCTCCACGCCTGCGAGCTGACACCGCCGACGCCCGGCGTCACGCCCGGCACCCCGCGGCCGGTTGCTCCTCCGCCGCTGGGCGAGGGCGGCAGCACGCGCGTCGCCTCGCTGGCGCTGGATCCCAGCCCATCCGTGGTGGAGCTGATGGAGTCGGTGCGTGCCTCCGTGCGCGCCGCGGCCGCGCTCGGCGCGCAGGTGGTCGTCCTCCCCGACCTCACCGGCGCCGACCCACGCGCGCTGTCCCGCGCCGAGGTGCTCCCGCTGCTCGAGGAGGTCGCCGCCGAGACGCACACGGTCGTCCTCGCGGGCGCGGCGGAGCGGGCCAACGGCGAGATCTACCGGTCGGTCTCGGTCGTCGAGAACGGCCGCCTCCTCGCCACGTGCCGGGTCACGGCGCTGAGCGCCGAAGACCTTGCCGCAGGGTTCCGCCCAGGCGGCGACACTTCACCGATCGTGCAGACCGAGCGGGCAGGGACCATCGGCGTCCTCGGGGGTCGCGAGGGACTGCAGCCCGGCGCGGCGTCAGCGCTCCGGCGCGGTGGCGCGCAGGTCATCGCCTGGTCCGCCGGGAGCGAGCCCGGCGGGCTGATGCACATCGCCCAGACACGGGCCTGGGAGCAGCGTCTTCCCGTGGTCGCCGCCGGCGGAGCGGCGAACGGCGCCTGCGTCGCTGCCGAGGGAGGCACGCTCCTGGCGGCGACCCGCCTCGGCACACCGATGCTCACGCACGCCACCGTGGAGCGGCGCGCCCTGGCCTGACCGTAGCTCGCGGGCTCGGAGAATCGGGGCGGCGCTTAGTCCCAGAGCTTGCGGCGCGCCTGGCAGTGCGGACACAACAGCTGCGAGCGCATCGTCTCGCCGCCGAGGAGCTCCACCACCCGCACGGACATCACCTTCACGTGCGGCTGGCAGAAGCGCAGCCCGCACCGCTCGCAGGGGATGTCCAGCGCCTCCTCGCAGCCGTCCACGGCACAGTAGCCCGCGAGGTTGTCGTCGTGGTGGCGTCGCACCCACTCCTGGTGGGCCGCCAGGTCGGCGTACTTCGCCTGGCAGCGCTCCCGGCAGCACACCTCGTAGTAGTCCTGCCCGCGCGTGCCGTGCTCGGCGCAGAACGGCTCGCCGCAGTAGACGCACTCACCCGAGGCCGCCTGGCCGCAACCACGCTTGAAGAGGAAACCGCCGGACTTGAACGTGCAGGTAGCGTCGCCGGTGAGGATGTCGGACCCCCGAGGAACTCAGGCAGGGACAGTATCGCGCCGCAATCGTCTCATACCTCTCTGGGGCGGGACCCGGCTACCGCCCGGCAACGAGCATCGCGCCGGTCCCCACCCCCGCATCGATGACGGCAACGACGGTGCCGGTCCGCACGTCGATGGCGGTCAGGGCGCCGCCGTAGACATCCGACGCGTACACGAGCCGTCCGTCGGCGGAGAACGCGAGGCCGTCCGGAACACCCGCCGCGGAGACGCGGCGGATCTCATCGCCCGCGATGAGCGCGACGCCACGGCCGGCCGAGAGCGCGACGGCGAGCGTCTCACCGTCCGGCGAGAACACGACCCGCACCGGACGGCCGCCGACCTTCCACCGCCCCAGAAGGGTCCCGTCGGAGGCAACGAGGACGACGATGCCATCGGTCGCCGCCGCCGCTGCGACAGCGCCATCCGAGCGGACGGCGAGCGTCTCCGTGGTACGGCCGACGGAGGTCTCGACGTTGCCGACCCGCAGCGTCCCGGGATCGGCTGACGTGAGCGCCACGGCGCCGTCCGGCAACACCGCGACCGCATGCGGCCAGGGGCCTGCGGGCAGCGGCTCGAGCTCCCGCCAGCCATCAAGGGCGAATCGGCGCACCTCGTCTGAGGCGCGGTCCGTGACCAGGACCGTACCTCCGTCGAGCGCGAGGCCGTGCGGCAGACCGCCCACCTCGATCCGCTCCACGTCGCCACGGTCGATGTCGACGAGCGCGAGCGCACCCGACTGCTCCAGGGAGACGAGGACACGCCCGTTGGGCAACGGGAGCAGCTCGTGCGGGCCACCGTGCAGCTCGATCCGGTGAGCGGCCGCGGGGTTGGACGGGTCGAGGACGATCAGCGCGCGCCCGCGGAGGTCGGCGACCAGGAGCGGATCGGGTGCCGAGGCGGGCGACCAGGTGACGGCGAATACCACCAGTCCGGCGGCGGCCAGGGCGAGTGCCGCGATCGGGACGGCCCGTATCGCAGCGGCCACGCGGCGCCGACGCGACATCAGGATGCCGCCCGCTCCCGCTTGATGAGCTCGCGCACGTCCTGGAGCCGGTCGCGAGCGGTCCGGGCGATGCCCGCCGACGCCGGCGGCGCCACCCGCGTGGCCGTCTCCAGCCACTGAGCTGCTGCCGGCAGGTCGCCGAGCCGGCCGCTGAGGTCGCCGACGAGGTAGGCGATGCGCGCCGCGGCTTCCTCGGACAGGTGCTTGTCCGCCTCGAAGGCGCGTTCGTACGAGTCCCGCGCCCGCGTCAGCCAGAGGCGCTCACCGTGCGGGTTGTCGCCTTCTCGCTCGAGCCAGGCGCGCCGATGCTGGAGCACGGCCCGACGGCTGTCGGTGGAGCCGCGCGCCTCATAGCACCGGATCGCGAGATCGAGCGCAGTGACCGCGTCCTCGAGCGAGCGCGTCCCCGCGAGCGGGTGCGAGATGAAAGCCGTGCGCGCCTCTCGGTCGTCCCACAGCCGGGCACGAACCGCCTCCTCCAGCGTCTCGAAGTCGTCCCGGTACGCAGAGAACGCGCAGGTCGGGCAGACCACGACCCCGTACCAGGTGGGGTTCACATCGTCATAGCGGACGTGGAAGTCCGACTCGCGCTCCTTCGGTCGCATCGCACGGGTGCGGACGCGCAGGAACTCGAAGCGCGTGCCGGAGACGGGACAGGTAATGGTGTCGATGAAGAAGAGGCGGCTGTCCACCTCGCCCTCGATCGTCACGATGTCTTCGCGCGCGGCCTCGGCGGATGCCGCCGGCTGCGGCTCGTCCCCCTCCTCCGCACCGGCAAGGAAGGTCGGGGCTGGCTGCCCGGCGAAGGAGTAGATGAGCTGGATGCCCAGTTCGGGCGCCTCCCGGATCGCCTCTGCCAGCTTCAGCAGCGGGATCCCGAGCACGACCGATTCACGGTCGACGCGTGCGCAGGCGGACGTGGGGCGTCCGGTGAACGCGGCGACGTGGCCGACGAACGCGCCGGCCTCGGCCCGTGCGACCACCTCCGTGTCACCCTGCTCAGAGACGGCCTCGACGAGGACTTCACCACGCAGGACCACGTAGAAGCGGTCCAAGACCGCGCCCTGATCGTAGAGCCTCGTACCCGGTAGGAGGCGCGAGGAGAACATCGCCAGGCGTCGATAGGAGTCCGGGAGCGGCCCGGGCATCCAGTCCCCCTCGTCAGTGCTCGGCGCTTACGCGGCGCTCCGCCGCGGGCCAGCGTGGACAACTGCGTTTCGAGGCGAGCACGCTCTGCCCGCTCCGGGATCATCGACGCGGTGGGCGAAGCCTGAAGGCCTCACCCACCGCGTTCGCGGTCAACTTTCAGCCTCTCGTCATCATTCCCGACTAGCGGATGAGGTTGACGAGGCCCTCCAGCATCTGGTCCGCAGTCGAGATGATGCGGCTGGACGCCTGGAAGCCACGCTGCGCGATCACCACGTTCGTGAACTCCCGGGCGAGGTCCGTGTTCGAGCCCTCAAGCACGCCCGCGCCGATGGAGCCGCGGCCGCCGGTGCCGGGCGTACCGATCGACGGCACGCCGGAGTTCGAGGTCGACTCGAACAGGTTCGATCCCGACTTCTGCAGGCCGGCCGGGTTGGTGAACTGCGCCATGGCGATCTGGCCCAGCGGTCGCGTGGTGCCGTTCGAGAAGATGCCGGTGATGTCGCCGCCGGGGCCAACGGAGAAGCTCACGAGGGAGCCGGCGGAGAAGCCGTTGTTGAACGTCGGCGCCACCGTCCCGGCGCCGGCGAACTGGGTCACGGCGTCGTGGTCGACCTCCATCGTGAAGTTCGTCGCGCCGGAAGCTGCCGCCATCGTGAAGTCGAAGGACATCGGCGTGCCAAGGGCCGGGGCGGTGCGGCGGCCGGTCGCGTCGAACGTCACGGTCGAACCGCCCGCGCCGGTGTCGACGGCAATCGCGCTGATCGCGGCGTCCGAGCTCGTCGCGGTCACGTTCCACTGGTTCGCCACTGCCGTCGCCGTGTAGGTGAGGGTCACCGGGTGCGGGGCGCCGAGCGAGTCGTAGACGTCGATCGTGGTGCTGAACGCGTCGCCGGCGGCGGCGTTCGAGTTCAGGTTGCCCTGGATGGTGACGAGCGTGGATTCCTGAGCGGCGATCGACTGGCCGAGCGGGATCACGATCGAGCCGAGCGGGGCGTCGATGTCGGTCACGCCGTTCGTGTCCGCGCGCCAGCCCTGGACCTTGAAGCCGTTCGTGGGGTTAACCAGCTCACCGGTCACCGCCACGTCGAACGCCCCGTCGCGGGTGTAGAAGGTCCGCGAGCCGTCGCGCATGATGAAGAAGCCGGAGCCCTGGATCGCGAAGTCAGTCGAGCGGCCGGTGGCCTGCAGCGATCCCTGCGTGTGCAGGACGTCGATGCCGCCGATCTTCATGCCGAGGCCAACCTGCTGCGGGTTGGTGCCACCACGGTTCTCGGTAGGGGCCGAAGCGCCCGAGATCGTCTGGGTGAGCATGTCCTGGAACGTCACGCGGCTGGCCTTGAAGCCCTGCGTGTTCACGTTCGCGATGTTGTTCCCCACCACGTCCATGTACGTGATGTGGTTCTGCAGACCAGCGATGGCTGCGAAAAGCGCCTTCATCATGATGACGAGTCCTGTTCTTCCGGGGGCCGACCGCGACGACGTCAGCGCCGCGGTCCGACTTCCCTGTCGTCGTGACGTCCCCTCCGCTGCCGGAGACGGGCATCACTGGCTTCCTTGCTCGGACGACCCCCTTGAACAGGTCCAGCCGTCCGCTGTTGCTCTGGCTCCCTCGGCCTCGGGCCTCGGGCCTGCCCCTACTGGGCGATCACCACTGAGTCGATGTTCGTGAACACGTGCTCCCTTCGGCTCGCCTCGTCCACGGCCGTGACGACCGTCCGGTTCTGTACGCTCACGACGAGCGCCAGCTCGTCGAGGAGGATCAGGGAGTCCTTCGACCCCTTCTCCGCAGCCTGCCCCACGGCTCGCTCGAGGCGCTCCAGGCGCGAGGCGTCGATGTCCAGGCCGCGCTGCTCGAGCCGCTTCGAGGCGTGCTTCGAGAAGTGCAGCCGGAACGAGTCGGCCGGCTCTGGCGCCCCCGGGATCCCGGGGGCACGCGACGCCTGCCCGGCCGTGACCTCGGCGGGGGTGATCCCACCAGGCCCAAAGCCGTCCACTCCACGCGGGACGATCGCCATTACTCGACCGCCACGATCCTGCTGACCGGGACCCTCAGGCCCGTGTCCAGCTCAACCACCGCGCCGTTGGTGTCATCGAACGTGACCCGCGTCACCGAGCCCGAGACGACCTCGGGCGGCTTCGGCAGCTCGCCGACCCCGACCTCGACGGGAATCTCCGCCGTGATCGAGCGGCCAAGGAGCCCGGCCGACTGCGAGAGGCTGCTGACCTCCGCGAGCAGACTGATCGCCTTCGTCATGCTCTGCATGGCGTCCAGCGACTGGAACTGCACCAGCTGGCCGAAGTAGTCCTGCACGCCTCCCTCGGAGTCGAGGGGGTTCTGACCGCGGATCTGCTCGATCATGATCTTGAGGAAGTCCTGCTGGGTCATGTCCGCGCCCTTGGTGCGCGCGTCCACGGGGACCAGGTCAGCCAGCGTTGTCTTCCCCACCATGCCCACGTCAGTCATCGGTCGTCTCCTACGCCAGCAGGTCCACGGAACCCGCACCCGCCACGGCACCGGTCACGATCGACTGCTCCGACGCAGTCGACTGCCTGGCCGGCTCCGTCATCCGCTCGAACCTCGCGACCGGTGACCACTCGGGCGTGTCCTCGCCCTGCGACCCGCTGGACGCCCCACCGCCGGACTGCTGTCCGCCGGCCGAGGTGTCCAGGCTGCCCCGTCCGGCATCGGTGGACTTCACCTCGAGCCGGTCGACACGCAGGTCGCGCGCCTCCAGGGCGTGGTGCAGGCCGGCCATCGACCGATCGAGGAACTCCCGAGCACCGGACTGGGACGCCTCGAGGGTGATCCGAAGTCCGTGCTCACCGCGCACGATGTGGATGTCCAGGTGGCCCAACTCGGGCGGGTTCAGGACCAGCCGCAGATCGGAATCGCCGTTGAGCGAGGCCGAGTGCACGAAGTCCGCGACCTCCGCCGGCGACGTGCCGTCCGCGCCCGCGGCCTGGCTCGCCACCTCGACCCGTGCCGGCGCGCTCGGCGCGGGCAGCGTCGAGTTCACCGCGGCAGCGGCGGCGGCCTCCGGAGTCGCGTGCGAGGACGCCGTCACGTTGATGTGACGCGCCTCCACGCGAGGAGCGCCCGTGTCGTCGTCGCTCCCACCGTCCGTGGCACCGTCACGAGCCTCCGAAGAGGTCGCGGCAGCCACGCGCTCGACGGACCGCTGCGCCGCCTCCGCCGAGGCAAGGTCACCCGCAGCGGTGGCCCTCGGCTCCGCTTTCACAGGCGCCACGAGCACCTCAGCAGTCGCCGTGGGCTCGACAGCGACGTTCGTCGTCTCGTCGGCGACGCTCGCGGTCGTCACGTCAGCCACCAACTCAGCCCCGAGATCCGCCGCGTCCGTCGCGGCGTCGACCTCGGGTATCACGGGAACAGACTCCTCGCCGATCGGACCGAGCGGCCCGAGTTCGGCGACGGAGCCGAGCGACGCGGCGGCATCGGTGGGCTCGCTACCTGCGGCGCCGAGGACACCCTCGATGCCCTGGATGAGCGCAGCGAGGTCATCCGGCACCGCGGTCGCGGTGTTCGGCTGAGCCTGCGCGGGCTGCGCCATCACGAGGTAGGCCATCAATGCCTCCACGACGCCAGCGGCGTCGTCGGTCTGGTCTTCAGGTCCTCCCGCCTCCGCGAGGCGGTCCAGCAGGAGGTTCGCGCTTGTTTCAGATGCCGGGCCCGAGGGCACTCCGTCCGTCTCGATCCCCTGCGCCAGCGCTATGAGCTGCGCGAGGAGGTCTGCCTCGGTGGGGGGTGCCTCTGACGCCGGGGTCCCACCGGAGGGCGGGGTTGCCGGTTCACCGCCGGTCTGCGTCGCCGCACCCTCATGGGTGGCGGACTGCAGCAGCGCTGCGAACGATCCGGGGGGCGTGTCGCCGGTGCTCGTCGAAGGGTCCTTCGAGGATGCTCCGGTGGTCTGCACGCCCGGCGGTGCGTTCGCCGGCGGCGCCGAGCCAATCAGCAGGCTCGGTGCCAGTGATGCGGTCACGACATTCGCGCTCCGTCCTGTGCCCGGGCCGCCGCCCATCCGGGCGACGCACTCGAGGTGACGGGGCCAGCGTGCGCTCTTCGCGACTAGACCTGCATCCGGAAAACCTCTGAATAGGCCTCGACCAAACGATTACGGATCTGGACCGCCAGGTCGAAGGCGAGCGACTCCATCTCCACCGACAGCACGACGTCGTGGAGGTCCTTCTCGCCACCGGTCGCGATGCCGGCAACCGCCGAGTCAGCCTCGGCCGCCGCGCCCGTCAGCGAGTCGAGTAGCTGCCCGAACGCGTTGCCGGTGTCGGCGCCCGGGTTCGTGGGCGCGCCGGCGATCGAGCCGAGGCCGCTGGTGGGGCTGATCCCCCCGATGCCACCGATCTGCATGAGGAACTCCTCGTCCGCGCCGCCGCGCGCTAGCCGCGGCCGATGTTCAGCGCGCTCTGCGCGATCGACTTGGTGGCGTTGATGACCGTGGTGGACGCCTGGTACGCCCGCGTCGCCGAGACGAGGTCCGTCATCTCCGTCACCACGTCCACGTTGGGCAGGTAGATGTAGCCCTCCTCGTCCGCATCGGGGTGCGCCGGGTCGTGCACCTTGCGGGGGGCCGAGGTGTCGCGGTGGATCTCCGTGACCTCCACGCCACCCGCCTCGGTCATCCCGGTCGCACGGCCGAGGATGTTGTTGAACGAGGCGCTGGCGCTCTGCTCGCGGAAGACCACGGCCTGCCGCCGGTACGGCTCGCCGTCCTCGCCTCGCGTCGAATTTACGTTCGCCACGTTGTTCGCGATGACGTCCATGCGGAGCCGCTGCGCGAACAGCGAAGACCCCGCGATCTTCAGACTCCCGAAGATGCTCATCGTGCGTTCCTTACTCCGCCGCGGATCCCCGTTCCGCTGCGGAATGCCTATCCGCCGCGGATGATCGTCCGCAGCGTGCCGATCCGCGTGCCCGTCGCCTGGCTCAGCGCCTGGTACCGGAGCTGCGTGTCCACGAGGAGCAGCATCTCCTCGTCGATCGAGACGTCGTTCGCGTCGTTGCGTTCGGAGATCACGTCTCGCACCTCGCCTGACGATCCGAGGCCCACGTCATGCCTCGACACCTTCGTGAAGTGGCGCGAGTCGGTCGCTTCCATCGAGGCCGGCGCAATCGCCAGGCTCTCCTTGAGGGCGTCCTCGAAGTCCACGGCCTTGCGTCGGTAGCCGGGCGTGTCGATGTTCGCGACGTTGGCGGCGATCGCGCTCTGCCGCCGGCTCAGGCCGCTGAGGGCCGTCCGCGCGACCTCGAAGCTCCCGCCGAGGATCTGCTGCAACATCAGCCGGCTCCATCCTGGCCCGCCACGCCACCGCCAAGGGTGCGTCGCGCGTGACGCGTCATGTTCAGGTCGTCCACCATCCCCGCCTCGCGCCGGTTCTGGCGCTCCAGCGCATCCTGCTCGTCGTGCTCGCGCAGCCGCTCCAGCGACTGCTTCTCCTGCTCGAGGTCGATCAGCGCCGCCCGCGCCTGGTCGACGCGGCCACGGACCTCCTCGAGGACGCCGCGCTGCGCGTCGATCTGCTGGCCCAGGCGCTGGAGGAAGGCCTCCGCGAGCTGGCGTTGCTCCGGGTCGACGCTGCCGCCGGACGCCATGCGTGCCAGCTCGGCCTCGCGCTCGGCCGCCAGCGCGTCGAGGACGGCCAGCGCCTGCTGCTCCTCCATGAGCACCGAGGCGAGGGCCAGCATCTGCTGCTCCTCGCGTTGCTCCGCCCAGTTGAGGAGCGGCTCGAACCGGAAGGGCCGGGCGCTCACCACTGGGCCTCACCCTCGATGACGGCCGGGGCTGGCGTCCCCTGCGCCGGCGGGGCCGCCGCGGCGCGCGGCTCGCCCGCGGAGACCGCGCGGGCGAGGTCGGCGATGGTCTGGTCCAGCGGCTGCGCCTGGTCCGGGCGCTGGCGGAGGAAGGCGTCGATCCCCGGAAGGTGCGCGAGGGCCTCGTCCAGCGCCGGGTCGGCGCCGCGCTGGTACGCCCCGATCGAGACAAGATCCCGCGACCGGCGGTAGCGGGCCAGGAACTCGCGCATGCGTCCGGCCGCATCGCGGTGCTCGCGCGTCGTGATCGAGGGCATCACGCGCGAGACCGACTGCAGCACATCGATGGCCGGGTAGTGGTTCTCGGCAGCGAGTTCGCGCGACAGGACGATGTGGCCGTCCAGGGTGCCGCGCACCGTGTCCGTCACGGGTTCCGTGAGGTCGTCCGACTCCACGAGGACGGTGTAGAAGGCGGTGATGGTGCCCTCCGTACCCGTCCCGGCGCGCTCGAGGAGCCGCGCGAGGTTCGCGAAGACGGACGGTGTGTAGCCCTTCATCGCGGGCGGCTCACCCAGGGCGAGCCCGATCTCGCGCTGCGCCATCGCGAAGCGCGTCACGGAGTCCATCATCAATGTGACGTTCAGACCCTGCGCCCGGAACTCCTCGGCTATCGTCGTCGCCACCCAGGCGGCGTTCAGCCGCAGCGGCGCCGGCTCGTCCGAGGTGGACACGACAACGACGGAGCGCGCGAGGCCCTCGGGTCCCAGGCTCTCCTCGATGAACTCCCGGACCTCGCGGCCGCGCTCACCGATGAGCGCGATCACGTTCACGTCGGTCGAGGCGCCACGCGCGATCATCGCCAGCACGGTGCTCTTGCCGACGCCGGAGCCTGCGAAGATCCCCATGCGCTGGCCGAGGCCGCACGTGAGGAGGCCGTCGATCGCGCGGATCCCCGTGGAGAGCGGCTGGGTGATCGTCGAGCGTTCGAGGACGTGCGGCGATCCGCCGGCGCGCGGCTGACGGTGCGAGGCGAGGACCGGCCCGCGTCCATCGATCGGACGGCCCAGGCCATCCAGCACCCGGCCGAGGACCTCGGGGCCGACGGGGACGGTGAGGAGCCCACCACGCGCGACCACGCGGGCGCCAGCCTGCACGCCGTGCAGGTCACCGAGCGGCATGACCAGCGTGCGGTCACCTTTGAAGCCGACGACCTCTGCCTCGATCGCCGCGCCACCATTCGGGCGCTCGATACGGCACATCTCCCCCAGGCGGCCGGGGATGCCGTCGACTTCGGCGAGGAGGCCGACCACCTCGCGGACGCGCCCCTCGACCACCATTGGCATGGCGTTCTCGAGGAGCGCGCGGTAGCGGTCCAGGGACGGCGGCCTAACGGGCGCGACGGGCGCCTCAGGCAGCATCGGTGGCCTCGGCTCCGTCGCGGTCCTGCGCATCGGGGTGCGGCGTCCCGGAGTGCATCGTCTCGAGGTGCGGGGTCTCGAGGTCGACCGGGAGCGCATCGCGCAGCAGCCGCGCGATGGCGTCGAGCTGGACGTCGAGTCGCGCGTCGACGCGGCCGTGCTGGGTGTCGATGATGCAGCCGCCCACACCCACGGCGCCGTCCGGGAAGACCTCGAACGCCGGCGGTTCGCCCTCGGCGTCGGTCATCTCCGCCAGGACGAGGTCCGCCTGGACCGGATGGACACGGACGCGGACCACGTTCTGCGCGCCCGCTCGCTGGAGCGCGTGGCGCACCGTGTGGACAACGACGGTGGGGTCGTTCAGCGCGCGGTCCCCGAGGATGGCGCGGATGGCGGTGACCACCATCTCCACCATCTCGCGCTCGCTGCGGCGCAGCAGGTCGTTGCGTATCGCGGCGCCCTCGGCGGCCAGGGACTGCACGAGCGCCAGCGCCCCCGCGAGCTCGGAGCGCGCGGCCTGGGCGCCTGCCGTGTAGCCGGCCTCGTATCCGGCACGCCGGGCGCGGTCGCGGATGGAGTCCGCCTCCAGGGCGGCGCGGTGCACCAGGTCGTCGGAGCGGCGGCGTGCCTCCTCCACGATGTTGGCGGCCTCGGCCGTCTCCTCCTCGGTGCCGCCGACGATCCCGGACATCGGGTCGTCCGGGACCCGCGGGCGGCCGTCGAGCCCCAGCGTGATCGCCGGCGCGGTGCGGGAGCCGCGGAAGAAGCGGCGGCCGAAGCCCCCACCGATCGCGCCGTGATCCGCCGGCTCGCTAGACAAGGAGGTCGTCCTCGCCGCCGCGCATCACGAAGACCTCCTCGGCCTCCTCCAGGCGGCGGATCACGCCGACGATGCGGCCCTGCGCCTCCTCGACCTGCGCCATGCGCACCGGGCCGAGTGCGGCCATGTCGTCGAGCAGCATCTTCGCGGCGCGCTCGGACATGTTCCGGACGATCCGCTGCCGGACCTCCTCGGTCGCACCCTTGAGCGCGAGGCCGAGGTCCTTGCTGTCCACCTCGCGCAGGACGCGCTGGATCGAGCGGTCGTCCAGCAGCGTGACGTTCTCGAACACGAACATGCGCTTCCGCACTTCGTTCGCGGTCTCCGGGTCCGTCCGCTCGAGGCCCTCCAGGATGACCTTCTCCGTCGCCAGGTCGACCTTCCGGAGCAGCTCGACGACGGCGTCGATGCCGCCGGCGGCGGTCAGCTCCGCGCGCGGCGAGAAGTTCGTCCCGAGCCGGGAGCGGATTACCATCTCCACGTCCTCGATGACGTCCGGGGAGGTGCGCTCCATCATCGCGACGCGCACCGAGATCTCCGGCTGCACCTCCTCCGGGAGGTTCGCCAGCACCTCGGCGGCGCGGTCCGTCGGGAGGTACGCGAGCACGAGCGCGATCACCTGCGGGTGCTCGTTCCGCAGGAAGTTCACCATGTCCTTCGTGTCCACCTGCTGGAGGAACGCGAAGGGCTTGGCGCCGGCGTGCTTACCGAGCCGCGAGGTGATCTCCGAGGCGCGGTCCTTGCCGATCGCCTTCTCGAGCATCTCCTGCGCGTACTCGAGGCCGCCGACCGAGACGAAGTCGCGGCCCAGGGCGGTCTCATAGAAGTGGCTGAGGATGTCCTCGCGTTCCTGCGAGGAGAGCTGGCCGATGCCGACGATCTCCCAGGTGAGGCGGCCGATGTCGTCGTCTGGCATCTGCCGCAGGACCTCGGCCGCGAGCTCGGGGCCGAGGGCGATCAGGAACGCCGCGGCGCGACGACGGCCGCGCGCGCCAGCAAACGGGTTGGGGCGCCGCTCACCGGCGCCATGTGCGTCAGATGCGGTGGACGCGGTCACCATCGCGCGCTAGTCCTCACGCAACCACGCCTGCACCACCTCGGAGATGCTCTCCGGGTTGTTGCGGGCCATCTTCTCGATCGAGAGTTCGAGGTCGCTGCGGCGGACCTCCTCCGGTTGCGGGAGCGCGCGGATCGCGCTCACGGCCTCGATCTCGCCCGACGCACCGGCGTAGGCGAGCGAGGGCTGTCCGCCACCAAAGTCGAACGCGCGCACCGCCCGCCGGTTCACGGACCGGACAAGCAGGCGGAAGAAGAGGAAGCCGACGAGCAGCATCAGCACCGGCAGCCCCATGCGGACGTAGCCGAACAGCTGGTCGGACGTGGCCTGCGCCGCGAACGCGGCGTTCGCCTCGTCGATGGCGGTGCGGTCGAAGGGCACGCGCGTCAGCACCATCTGGTCGCCGCGATCGACGTCGATGCCAACCGCGGCGGCGACGGACTCCTGGAGCGACGCGGCCTGCTCCGCCGTCACGGTGTCGTCGAGGAGCAGGGAGACCGAGAGGCGCTCGATGCGGCCCGGGGCCTCGGTCTCCACCGTCACGACCTTGTCGACCTCGTAGTTCGAGGTCTCCTCGGTGCGTGAGTAGTTCGTGCCGGTCGTCGCCGTGGTGGCACTGTCCACCGTGGGGAGGTTCTCGTTCGCGCCGGGGACGTTCGTGAGCGCGCCCGGGATCTGCCCCGCGCCCTCGGTGTCTGCGGTCGTGTACTGCTCGGTCACGGACGAAACGGACCGAGGCGTGCCGTTCTCCGGCGAGGTGTAGGTCTCACTCTGGCGCTCGACCTTGTTGAAGTTCAGCGTCGCGCTCACGGACACGGCAGACTTCGCCGGGCCCAGCGCACGGTCGAGCATCGACTGGACGTCGGCCTCGAGGCGGCGCTCGTACTCCTGCTGCAGCGTGAGCTGCGACGAGGACAGGCCGAGGCCATCATTTTGCTGGAGCTGGGCGCCGTCGTAGAGGATGTTCCCCCGCTCGTCGAGGACGGTGATGTGCTCCTTCGAGAGCCCCTCCACCGCGCCCGAGACCAGGTGCGCGATGCCGTCGACCTCGCCGGGCGCCATCGTCCGGCCGGGGCGCAGCGCGACGACGACCGAGGCCGTCGCCGGGCTCTGGTCGTCCACGAAGAGCGACTTCTCGGGGAGCACGAGATGCACGCGGGCCTGCTCGACGTCCGGGAAGGACTCGATCGTCCGCGCAAGCTCGCCCTGGAGGCCACGCTGGAAGTTCAGCCGCTGCACGAAGTCGGTCGCCGTGAACGACGATCCTTCGAATAGCTCGAAGCCGACCTGGCCGCCCGTCGGCAATCCCTGGGTCGCGAAGTCGACGCGCAGGTCGTCCGCCTGCCCCGCCGGCACGCGGACGGTCGCGCCGCCGGCCTCGAGCTCGTACGGGACGCCCTGGCCCCGCAGCTGCTCGACGATCGCGCCGCTGTCGGAGCTGTCGAGGCCGGTGTAGAGCGTGACGTACTCGGTCCGCCCGGACCAGGAGTAGACGACGAACAGAAGGACGACCAGGCCGAGGCCGGACGCGGTCAGCAAGCCCTTCCGGGCGGGGGACAGGCTGCCCCAGGTATCCGTCAGGCGGGTCAGGGTCTGCCCCACGGGCTCGCACCTCTCGCAACGTGGCTCACTGCGAGGACGAGGTTACGGACGGCCTCCGACGCTCCGTATGAGGGACTCCCCGCGTCTCCCCTGCAGGGCACACCTACCTCCGCGCCGATGCCGTCCACGCGATCCGCTCCCCCGAGGCGGGGGAGGACGAGGTGGCATCCGCGCTGCTGTGTGCTCGGACAGGGTCGCGGTCAGCGATCGCGGGCGGCGAGGGGGCGGTAGGAGGAGCCGCGCGTCCGCCGGGCCGGCCGGGCGGAGGTGCTAGACCTCGCCGCGGTCGACCATCTGGCGCGCGACGGCATCCGCGTCGACGCGGTACGTCCCCGCCTGGACCTGGGCTCGGATGCGCCGCACCAGCTCGTCGCGCTCGGCGGGGTCAGCGTCCGCGACGTCACGCGCCGCTGACGAGAGGTTGATGCTGTCCTCGCGCGGCCCGGCCGGCTCGGTCTGCTGTCGGCGGTAGGCGTTACGGGCGCGCTCCGCCTGGGAGCCCGCGAAGCGGAAGGGGCCGATCGGCCCGGTTCGGTCGATACCCACGCAGGATGTCTCCTCGTTCCGAGTCTACGCCACCGCCGATGCGGGGGTGACGCGACGCTGGCTAGAGCAGCTTCCCGACGACGACCAGCCGTTCGGCGTAGTTGTCCTCGGGGAAGCACGTGATGAGCGTGAGCGTCGCTTCCTGCGTGGGGCTCATCACGTCCGTCGCATCCGCTGCGACGACCTTGATCTCTGTAATGGAGTATCGGTAGACGGCGTCGCCTCTGTAGACCTCCACCACGTCTCCGGCCACGACTTTCGGGAGGGCTGCGAAGATGCCGGTCGCCCCCCGGCGAGCCACGTGCCCTCCGATGACCACGTTGCCAGCCTCGCCGGGCGCAGCCGTGCCGACGTACTGACCGGCCTCGAGACGCGGCACGTCGTACAGCAGCTCCCCGCCGCGATAGACGAGCCCCACCGGGCTCACCCCAGCGTCGAGGCCGATCGAATCGATGACGACTCGCGTCGCGTGACGGTTCGAGAAGAGCGCGGACGGATCCTCGGCGCCCACGAACGACGCCAGGGCGACGCCCTCCTCGGCCGCGGCGGCACCCCCGGCGGTGGGCCGGGTGGCCGGGTCCGCCAGCAGTGACACAGCCGCGGCCTGCTCGGCGTATCGTGCCGCGTCGTTCAGCGGCCGGTCGAGGTCGGCCGGACGGGCGAACAACAGTCCCACCGCGGCTGCGACCAACCCGACCGTGAACCCGGCGAGCGAGTGGCCGGTGCGCCGGCTCGGTTTCGCCATCGTTCCGCCCGGCCCGTCCCGCCTAGGACGAGCGGCTCATCAGCGAGCCGGGCTCCGAGGTGGACCGGTACGCCGAGGCCATTCGCTTCCCGCGCGCGATGCGCGGCAGCTCGTCCCGGATCTGCTGGATCTTGTCGAAGAGCATCGCCTCGTTCTGGCGGTCGTGCTCCAGGATCCCCCGGATCACGGTGTCCAACGCCAGCTGGTCCTGCCGCATGTGCTCCTCCGACCCTGGGAAGGAGACCACGTTCTCCGGCGTCTCGGCGGCGTCCTCCGCCAGCCGCGCCAGCCGCTCGATGATGGTCTCCCGCTCACCCATCAGCGCGAGCACCTCGTCCAGGTCGTCGCGTTCGAGCGACGCGCGCTGGGCACGAGCGAGGTCGAAGACCTCGCGGAGCAATTCGAACTGCATCGAGGCGAGTGACTTAGCCACGGCGGTCCTCCAGCCGGGGGGCGGATGCTGCCTCCTGTGCAAGCTGCTCCAGGGCGAACCGCCATGCCTCGCGGACCGGCTCAACGAGTCGGCGCACCTCGGCGATGGGGGCGGTCTCCTTGTGCATGCTCGCGTCCAGCAGGCGGCGGTACATGTACTCGTAGAGCGGCGCCATCTGGCGCGCGATCGATCCGGCCTCCCCTTCTGCCTCCAGGTTCAGGCTGGACATCAGCTCCAGCACGATGTCCTGGGACTTCAGGAGCGCGTGGTGCGCGACCTCGATGTCCCTCGACGCCAGGCCACCCTCAGCACGCGAGAGGTTGCGCAGCAAGGCGTCGTAGAGCATCGAGATGAGCTCGCCTGGGCTGGCGGTGGAGGTCTGCATCCGGAGGTACGTCTGGTGCGCAGACTGCATGGGGGCTCCTGCGGTCGGGGTGAGTCCGGTCGGTCGGTCAGGCGGAAGGACCGCCTCGAGATGACCATCGGCCGGCGCGGCTGACACCTGAGTCGGGGATTCCCCCATGTCGGCTCACTCCCGACTTCGACAGCACCTGCGCAGGCGAAGGTGTCCCCTCGCTAACGCTTGCGCGCCGTCGCGATGCTCTGCATCTGGGTCTGCATCTGCGTCAGTGCCTGCTGCTGACTCTGGATCTGCGAGATCGCCAGCTCCATCGCCGTGAACTTCTTGATGAGCTGCTGCTCGCGCGCCGAGACGCGCGCCTCGAGGCGGTCGATCTGGTCGTTGATGCTCGAGGCGACGTTGCTCATCTCCTCGTTGCGGGTCTCGATGAGCCCGCCCGTCCGCGTCAGCGACTCGACCCATTCCGTGAGCTTCTTCGCGAACCCCTCGGAAGACGCGCCGACGAGGATCTCGTCCGCGCCCGCCTGCAGCGCGCCGGCCGCAGTGATCGTGAGCCCGGGGATCAGCGTGGTGTTCGTGCCCCCGGCGGTGATCGTGCCGCTCTTGACGATCGGCGCGGACCCGTCCGTCGGCGAGAACGTCGCCACGAGGTTCCCCGAGGCATCCGAGGTCACCGAGAACTTGCCCGTCTTGCCGACGCCGGTCGGCGTGCCGCTGATCGACGCGATCGAGCCGGTCCCGCCCGCAGACAGCGAGGCGGTCGCGCTGAACGTCGTCATCAGCTGCGCCACGGCCTCGGGATCCTTGGTCATCGCCGCCTGGAACTTGGCGCTGTCGAAGACCAGCCGGTTCGCGGTGCCAACCGCTGCGCCCACCGCGCCGTAGGAGATGCCGATGTCGGACAGCGTCCGCAGGCCGCCGCTGATGCCCGGTACGGAGCGAGTGACGAGCGACCGGAGCTCCGACTCGATCCGGCGGACCGTGCCGTCCCCGAAGAGGATGCCGTTGTCGCCCCCCTCGTCGTACTTCGTCAGCCCACCGATCGTGTCCAGCGCCTTGTTGAACTGGGTGACGAACGCGTCCACCGACGTGATGGCGTTGTTGTTCGCCTGGTTGATGTTGACCTTCACGGCCTCGGTGGTCGTGTCGTTGACGGTCAGCGTCACGCCGTCGATGGCATCCGTGATCGTGTTCGAGGTGGAGTAGCGCGTGGGGCCGCCGTCGATGGAGTACGCGGCGTTCTGGCCCATCGTCGTGGAGCCACCGAGGAACCCCAGGGCGTCCGCCATGTTCCCGGTGACGTCCTCGAACGTGATTGCGAGCGCGCCCGAGTCGTCGTTTGTGACCTTGAGCTTGTCCGTGAACGCGTCGTAGGTCACGGTCACGCCGGCGTCCGAGTTGTTGATTCGGGTGACGAGGTTCGCGAGTGAGTCCGTCGCCGAGTCCCAGGTGATCTCGACGCCGTTCACCTTGAAGGAGCCCTCGGTCGCCGAGAGCGTCGTCGCGAGGCGCGCGTCCGCGAGGTCGTCGGTCCGCGAGACCGCGCCCAGGCCGCGCTGGCTCGTGCGCGTCGTCCCCGGCGGGGACTGCAGCAGGCTCGTGATCGACAGGAAGTTCGAGCTGTCGCCGCCGCTGCCGAGCTGGATCGTCGAACCCGACGTGAGCTGGAGCAGGTTGTCGCGTCCCTCGCCGTCCTGCGCGAGCGCAGCGGTCACGCCGATCCCGGCGTTGTTGATGTCGTCGATCACGTCGTTGAGCGACATCACGTCGGTGCCGGCGACCTCGACCGCGATCGTCCCGCCACCCGAGTCGAGGAGCTTCATCGCCTCGAGGAAGTTCCCGGTCCCGTCCGCCATCGTGATCGTCGTGCCGCTGCCGATCGTGTCGTGCGTCAGCGTGAACGTCTGTGTCGACTCGTCGAAGGAGGCCGTCACGCCGGCATCCGAGTTGTTGATGTAATTGATCACGTCGGTGATCTTGTCGGCCGCCGGGTCGTAGTTGATGTTCACGCCGTTGATCGTGAACGACCCCGCCGCCGGCGCGTTGTCGAGGCCGGCGTCCTCGAGCGTCTGGGAGGCGTCGAACGCGGCGCCGACGGAAGCGGCGCTCGTCGCCGTGCGCGCGGTCGCCGCGTCGATGGTGAACACCGTGCCGTTGATCGAGAACGTCCCGGTGACGAGCGCGTCGCCGAAGCCGGCCTCGTCGAGCGGGGCGTCCGCATCGATGGCCGCGCCCACGGCGGTCCCGCTCGTCGTCGTGGTCTGCGTGGCGGTCTGGGTGACGTGGAACGTGTAGGCGCCCACGGCCGCGCCGGAGGTGGCGACCGCCTGCACCTTGTTCGCGTCCGCGTCCTTCGCCAGCACCGACGTCCCGCGAGCGCGGTAGGTATCCGCGCTGTTCAGCGTCTTGGCACGATCCAGCAGCGAGCTGAGTGCGCTGGCCACTGCGCCGAAGGCGTTCGTCTTCTGCTGGACGTCGAACAGCCGGTTCTCGGCCAGCGCGATCGGGCGGCGCTCGATCTGGATGAGCTGCTCGATGATCGTGTTCGTGTCGATGCCTGAGGCCAGGCCCCCGAACGTGATCCGCCCGCTGCTGCTGCTCACCATCTCGCGGTGCCCCCCGGATCGATCCCGTACGCCGCCGTCACGACCGTGCCTGGAATAGCAGCCCGGACGGCAGCCCGGTCTGGTCCGCCAGTGCGCGGAGCTCGTCCGGGCTCAGGACCGCGATGACCTCGCCGCGGTTCCGGTCCACGACGCGGACCAGCAACTGCCCGTCGCCGTCTTGCTCCAGCTCGGCGCGCAGCGACCTGCCCGTCTCGCCCAGCGCGACCGCGAGCTCTTCGCGTCCACCCGGACGTTGCTCCGGCTGCCGCTGTCCCGATCCGCCGTCGCCCTGGCGACGGCGCTCCTCGGACGCCCCGGGAACGCCGACCGGAGAGATCGGGATGGGTCGGTCGACTCGCACGTCCGCCATGGCGCACCGCCCCCTGTACGGGAATCATCGGCAGCGACATGAGGCCCGCGTAGAGGGGAACACCCTGATCGCAGCCGGGAAGAACGTGGGGAGGACGCCGGTGCGGGGCGGCCCCCTGGAGGGACCACCCCGCGGCACCGGAACGGAGCATCCTGCTCCGTGGAAGCGTCCTGATCGGCTCGGGCTACTGCTGGAGCAGCGAGAGCACCGCCTGCGGGGCCGTGTTGGCCTGCGAGAGGACCGACACGCCCGCCTGCTGCATGATCTGCTTCGCCACCAGCTCCGAGGACACCTGCGCGATGTCCGCATCGCGGATGCGGGACTCGGACGCCGACAGGTTCTCCACGGACACGGCCAGCGAGTTCACCGCCGTCTCCATCTGGTTCTGCGCCGCGCCGAGCTGCGCCCGGAAGGTCGAGACCTGCTCGATCGCCTCGTCGATGGAGGTCACGATGGTGTCCGCCTTCGCCGAGGTCGAGACGGCCGAGTTGTCCGCGATGATCGTGTCCAGCTCGTTGCCGGCGGACCCGAGGGCGGACGACCTCATGTCCTGGAAGGACAGCGCCACGTCGTCGCCGACCTCGGCGCCCACGCGGAAGATCGCGGAGCTGCTCGCCGTGGTGTCGGCGGTGGTGCCGTTGAACGCCGTCGCGATCGTGGCGCCGGTCACGTTGCCGGCGTTCGCGTCGTGCGCGAGGTTCAGCGTCAGCCCCAGCTGCTCGAAGGTGATCGCCTGGGTCGCGTTCGCGCCCATGTCCTGCACCGTGAACGTCTCGGAGCGGGTGTAGCCCGCGGCGGTCACCGAGGCGGTGAGGACGGCGCCGGCATTCGACAGGTTGTAGGTCGAAGACGACTCCGCGCGTGACACGTCGATGCTCGCCACGGAGACGGTCGCGCCGTTGGCCGTCGCGGTGGCCGTATCGGCCGTCGACGCGGCCGTGTCGAGGGTGACGGCGAGCGCGCCGGTCAGCAGCTGCTGGCCGTTGAAGCGCGTGCGGTTCGAGATGTTGTCCACCTCGGACCGCAGGGCGAGCATCTCCTCGCCGATCGCCGCACGGTCGCTCGAGGAGAGCGTGGTGTTGCCGGCCTGGATGGCCAGCTCGCGGATGCGCTGCAGGATGCCGTGGACCTCGCCGAGGGCACCCTCAGCGGTCTGGAGCATCGAGATGCCGTCCTGCGCGTTGCGCTGGCCCTGCCGCATGCCGCGGATCTGGGCGCGCATCTTCTCGGAGATCGCGAGCCCGGCGGCGTCATCGGCCGCGCGGTTCACGCGCATACCGCTGGAAAGCTGCTCGAAGAGCCCGCCCAGGGTGCGGTTGGTGCGGCCCAGGTTGCGCTGGGCATTCAACGCCGCGACGTTCGTGTTGATCTGCAAAGACATGTCCGGCCTCCTGTACCGATGCCTCGCGCGGCGTCCCTGCCGCGCGGACCGGACGGCGCCCAAGCGCCGTCTCCGTCACGACCATCATCGTGAAGCCGGTGTCAGGGCCGATGAGGGAACGCCATTAAGGCGCCGGGACTGATCCCAGTAGAAACGGACTGCTTCTTGACAGGGAAGCCTTAGCCGCCGGACGCGGCGCCCGACTGTATCTGGACGAGGACCTGCGTCAGCGACTCGTCCAGCGTTGACTCGTCGATTGACGCGAAGCCCAGCAGCTCGTCGTCCGCGTGCGCGAACTCCAGGGTGGTGCCCAGCCCGGCGGCCTCGTCCGACGTGATCTCCCAGCCGGCTGCCTCCAGGGCGTCCCGCACCTGGTCGGCGGTTGCGGTCGGCGTGTCCGGCGTGAACATCGCGGCGAAGAAGTAGTCGCCGCTCGGGTCCTGCGTGGACTCGAAGCTGTCGAGCTCGAACGCCGTCCAGACGTCGCGCGCGGGGAAGTCCGCCGGGAGCGAGAGTCCCCGCGCCGGCACGAACGGCGGCGCCTCCGCCTGGAGCGGCGGTGCGAACTGGATCAGGTAGAGCAACGACACCACGGACTCCTCCGCGGCCAGGTCTTCCAGCGCGCGCTGGAGGCCTTCGCGCGTGCTGACGTCGGCCTCGCCCACGCGTACGAGCCGGTCGCCCTCCTGGAGCCCGGCGGAGCGAGCGAAGCCCGGGAACACGTTCTGCACGACGAGCGAATCGTCGAACGCCGCCTCGATCTGGGGGACGGCCGCGGTGCGCGGGATGGTGATGGTCACCTCTTCGCCGTCCCGGTCGACGACGACGGTGAACTCGTTGGTGTCCGCGGTGCGCTCCGCGATCGCGTTCCCGGTGACGTCCTCGGTCCGCGTGCTCTCGAACCCGATGAGCCGGTTCGAGCGCGATCCGGACTGCGACACCACCTGCCACGGGCTCGTGTCGAGCTGGGAGGCCACGGTGTCGATGACATCGCCCATCGAGGTCCCCGGCACGTCGTAGAAGAGCCAGGCGATCTGGGAGCCATCTGGGCGGCGGAGGACGTACGAGCCGAGCAGCTCGCCGTCAGGGTGGACCGGGAACGCGACGAGGTCCTCCTCCGACGTGTCCGGGTCGGCGCCGGGGTTCAGCAGGTCGACGAGATACGGCGGCAGCGCACGCTCGTACACCGCGACACCGGCGGTGTTGTCCTCGCCGGCACGGATCCAGCGCTCGGCCAGCGTCGCGCCGCTGGGCAACGGTGCTTCATCGTCGCTGTCGCAGCCCGCGAGCAGGAACGCTGCCGCCAGCACGATCGCGATCGGCGCGACTAGGCGCCCGAGCCAGCGTGAACTCCGAGGCATGCCGACGCCCTTCCGACCGCGGTGGTCGCGAATCGTAGCATCGGGAGCCGTCGTCGATGCGTCAGACGGCGGCGAGGACGAGGTGCGAGGGGATGGGGTGGGTGAGGGGATTCGAACCCCCGATCTTCAGGGCCACAACCTGACGCCCTAACCGCTAGGCCACACCCACCACGGTGCACCTCATCAGGCGACGTGATCGTAGCACCCCTAACGATTCAGTCGCGAATGAGAGCTGAGGCGTGCCTAGACGTCCTGCAGCAGGTATGGCTCTGGGCTCACCCACTGGCCGTTCACCGTCACCCCGAGCCGGAGCAGGCCACCGCCGCCCAGGGTGCCGATGGGCTGCGCACGGCGGACGCTCGCACCTACTCCGGCGGACGGCACCGCGCCCTCGAGCACGGTCCGCCAGCCGTTGCCGTGGTCAAGCACCATGCGACCGTTACCTGCCTCGACCACGACCCCGTCGGTAGGGCTCTGGATGCGCGCGCCGGCCGCTCCGAAGTAGTCGACGCTCAGGTCGCCCTCGCGCTTCGCGGAGGCGCCCTCGAGTGGCGCGGTGAGGACGCCTCCGGCGCCGCGCCCGCCGAATACCGCGCTCGCGGACTGGTTCACGCCGGCATACACGGGCGCCGCGTCCCCGAGGATCGCCGTCAGGTAGGAGCGCGTCTCGGCCGGCAGCCCGGCCTCCCAGTTCGCTCCATGCGCGTTCACCAGCGACTGCACCCGGCCGAGTCCGGCGTTGTACGACGCTAGCGCCCGGCGGACGTCGCCGTTCCACGCGTTGAGGTAATGGCGCATCGTCTCGGCGCCGGCGGTGAGGCCGGAGATCGGGTCGGTGCGGTTCACGTTCGGGTAGTACTGGGGCATCAGCTGCGCGATCCCCTCGGCGCCGGCGGAGGAGACGCGGACGCCGTAGACCACGTCCGGGTTGAACCCGGACTCCTGGTCGATCTGCCGTTCGAAGAGCGCCCCGTAACCTGGGCCGATGACCCGCTCGGCGATCGCGCGGCTGGCGTTCCGCCAGCCGTAGGGGTCGGCGGCGTCCCCCGTCGCCTGCGCCGCGAGCTGCGCATCCAGCCACCCGGGGATCGAGGTGAACCCGGCGCGCGAGATGCCCGCGGCCGCGCCGCCGACGCCCGCCGCCCGGCTCGCGACCGGGGCTGCGGCGAATGCCACCGAGCCCGAACGGATGGCGGCGATCTCGGAGCGGATAGCGGCGATATCCGACCGGGGCTGGTCGAGGTGGCGCTGGAGGACGGCGCCGAACGCCTCGCCGCCGCCCGCGCTCGCCGTGCGCACGGACCCGGCAGCGCCGAGGGCGCTCAACTGCTCCACGGCGGCGATCGGTGTGATGCCCTCGATGGCACCCATCGGCGGAGCGCTCCCTCGGCTCGGATTGAGCCTATCGGCGCGGCGCGGCCGTCCCCCATCGGGGAAACCCCCGGTTCCGGCAGAGGACGCGGGGAGCGATCTAGGAGCCCGGCGGCGGGAGCGGCTCGCCCAGGCTGCGGTACTGCCCGGCGAAGAACAGGAGTGGGTCGGCTTCCGGTCGGGGCACCTCGAGTGCCTGGACGTGCCCGACGACGATCATGTGGTCGCCGCCAGCGTACCGGTGTTCGATCCGGCACTCGGCCCAGGCGAGAGCGCCATCAAGCACCGGCGATCCAAGGGGAGCACGGTGGTACGGCAGCCCGTGCATGACCTCGTCTCGCACGCCCTTCGCGGCGAACGCCTGGGACACCTTCGCCTGGTCGGACGCGAGGATGTTCACCGCGAACGCGGAGGACCGTTCGAACATCGGATAGATCGAGGCGTGCTCATCGATGCAGACGAGGAGCAGGGCGGGGTCGAGCGAGACGGAGGAGAACGCATTCGCGGTCATCCCCCGCAGCTGATCCTCGTGGGCCAGCGTCACCACCGTGACCCCGGTTGCGAACCGCCCCATCACGTTTCGGAACTGACGAGGATCGATCGCGTCCGCCACCCGGACCCCTTTCAAGCGGGCGGCATCGTAACACCAGTCCGGCTGGCCCCGGCGCGTATACTCCCGCGGCGAGCGGCCGCCGGACGGCGCACGGGCCGCCGGCTGGGAGGGGGTGACGCATGGCATTCATCGACGTGAAGGGCCGGAGCGTCCACTACGAGATCCACGGCGATGGGCCACGCACCATCGTCTGGACTCACGGGATCGGTTCACGCCTGGAGACGTGGCATCCCCACCTGCCGGAGTTCCCCGGCTTCCGGCACGTCATCTACTCCGTACGCGGGATGGGCGAGTCGCAGGGCATCGACGGCCCGGTGCGCCTCGAAGACTGGGCGAGCGACCTCGACGGCCTGATGGAGGCGCTCCAGATCCCGTCCGCGATCATCGCCGGCCACTCGATGGGCGGAGCGATCTCACAGCGGTTCGTGATCGATTACCCCCACCGCGTGGAGGCGCTCCTCCTGCTGTCCACATCGAGCCGCGTCGGGGCGGCGCTGGAGGCCGCATGGCTGCGCCAGGCGGCTGAGATCGAAGCGACGAACCCGCACCTCGCGGCCGCTCGACGCGCTGTCTCGAAGTACAACATGGACGAGGCGCTGAAGGCCGTCCGCGTCCCGACGCTGATCCTCGTCGGCGGCAACGATCCCCAGACCCCACCCGGCGGATCGGTGATCATGTCTCGCCTCATCCCCGGGGCGCAGCTCCAGATCTTCCCCGGCGTGGGGCACAGCATCTTCCCGGAATGCCCGGACGCGAAGGTCCGAGCAAGGGAGTGGCTCACGACGCTTGGCTGACCACCGCAGGCCGTGAGGGGCCCTGCGGGGCGTTCTGGCACCATCTTGCGGGCGATGCGGCCCGTAACAGGCTGTGTGTGACAATCGCAGCCAGATGAACGACCGCGAGCTTCCTGACGCTGACGCGCCCATCGAGGCCGTCAACCCTGGCGACCCCGTCGACCAGGTGCTCGACCTCCTGCGTGATGACGAGACCGAGGCGGCTATCGCCTTCGTCTCCGACCTGCGTTCCCCCGACGCGGCCGAGGTCCTCGAGCGGCTCTCGCCGGACGACCTCGAGGAGATCGTCCCCAGCCTCAACGCTGAGACCATCTCCGGGGCGATTGAGTACGCGGACTCCTCCACCCGCAGCGAGATCGTCCGCCTGCTCGAACCCGAGATGCTCGCCGAGACCATCGAGGCGGTCCCGGACGACATCGCCACCGACCTCGTCCACGAACTCGACGACCGGACCGCCGCGCAGGTCATGGAGGGCCTGTCCCACGAGCGCCGCGAGGAGCTCGAACAGCTCCTGACGTACGCCGACGACACCGCCGGCGGCCGCATGACCGGCCAGGTGATCACGCTCCTCCCGGACCTGACAGCACGGCAGGCGATCGAGCAGCTGCGGACGTCGCAGGCGGACGCCTCCAAGCCGTTCTACCTCTACGTCACCCGGCCGGACCGCACGCTCCTCGGCGTCCTCAACGTCCGCTCCCTCATCACCGCGCCCCCGGGCAGCGTGGTGTCCGAGCTGATGACGGCCGACGTCATCACGATCGAAGCAGACGAAGACCAGGAGGAGGCCGCGAGGGTCCTCCGGCGTCACAACCTGCTCGCACTTCCCGTCGTCGACCGGCACGGCCACCTGCTCGGCACGATCACAAGCGACGACCTGATCGACGTCATGCAGGAGGAGGCCACTGAGGACCTCTACCGTCTCGCCCTCGTCCACGAGGACGAGGACCTGCGCGGAATCGGCACGTCCGTCCGCAACCGCATGCCGTGGCTCACCGTGAACCTCGTGACGGCGATAGCCGCCGCGTGGGTCGTGGCGTTCTTCGAGAGCACGCTCGCTCAGGTCGCGATCCTCGCGGCGTTCCTCCCGGTCATCGGCGGCCAGGGGGGCAACGCCGGGATCCAGACGCTAACGATCATCGTCCGGTCGCTGGCGATCGACCGTATCGCACCCCGCGACACGCTCGCCCTCGTTCGCCACGAGGCAGTCGTGGGCCTCATCCTGGGCCTCACGTCCGGCATCCTGGTGGGACTGGTGGCGTGGGCGTGGCAGGGGAACTGGTGGCTCGGCGCCGTCGTGTTTGCCGGGCTGACCGCGAACATCCTCGTGGGCACCGTATTCGGCGTGCTGATCCCGATGGCGCTCAGCATCCTCAAGCAGGATCCCGCGCTCTCCGGCGGAATCTGGCTGACGACGGCGACCGATATCTCCGGCTTCCTGGCGTTCCTCGGGACCGCGGCGCTGCTGATCGACCGCCTCCAGTAGCGCCGCTGGCGCTAGTCCCGTCCGTCCCCGTACAGGACGAGGGCGCCCACCGCTCGGAAGGCCGCCGCGAACTCGGTCCATCGGGCGCGGATGCGGCTCTCAGGCACCGTACCGGCAATCCGGCGCGCGCCCTCGAGGATGTCCCCCACCGTCGAGCTGCCATCGATCGCGCCGAGGAAGTGGCGGCCAAGGGCGTCCGTCGGCACGACCACATCGCGTTCAGGGCCGAACGTGCAGCGCATGTCCGGGCCGAGGTCGTTCCGCGTGAGCGTCGCGCGCACCTGGCCGGGGAAGTCGAGGCTCACCCACGCGGGCACTGCCGAGGGATCGTCCGCGGCGACCGACGGGCGCAGAGGGGCGTCATCGCGCTCGCACCAGAACTCGTGCTTCATCATGCCGCCGTGCATCAGTTCGGCGGTCGCCGCACGCTCGGCCGCGTCGAGGTGGCCCAGGCCGACGTCCTTCAGGTACGTCGTCGGCTCATAGGCGCGCGGGACGGACCACTCGCGCAGGCGCATACCAGCGTCACCCATCCACTCATACAGCTCGGGGACGGTGTACGGGCGGTCCTGCGTGTGGAGCAGGAGGTCGTAGGCGCCGGCATCGCTTCGCGTGATCTCGCCCAGGAGGTAGGGCGAGTCGAGCAGCCCACGCAGTGTCCGGCTCTGCCGCGGGAGGCCCTCGAACGCGCGCTTGAGGATGCGCAGTCGCTTCGCCGGCTCCAGCTCGGCCGGCGCGAGGCGGCGGAGTAGGGCCTGCATCAGGTACACGGGCTCCCGCCCATAGCGGGCGTAGACCATGAGGCCCATCAGCCCGTCCGGCTTGAGCAGGGAGCGGAGCGCGGTCAGTCCCTCGAGCGGTGACGCGAGGTGATGGAGGACGCCCGAGCAGGCAATGAAGTCGAACTCCCCGAGGTCGAGCGACGGCGCCACCTCGATCGGTGCGAGCACGTGACGGACGTTGTCCAGGCCGCGCTTCGCGAGCCGCGCGCGGTTGATTTCGAGCGAGGTGCTCGAGAAGTCGAGCGCGACGATCTCGGCGCCGGTGCCCTGGAGTTGATGCGCGAGGAAGACGGTGTTGTCGCCCGTCCCACACCCGGCATCGAGGACGCGGAGCGTGGAAAGGTCACGCCGGCGCCCCCAGGCCAGCGCCTGGAGGCGCGGCAGTTCGCAGAGGACGGTCTGGAACAGCCGCTCTAGCTCCCGCTCCGGATCGCGGTGCGGATACGGCAGCACCTCGTACTGCTCCTGAACGCGGGTGAGCGTGGTCATGCCAGACTCCGAGCACTGTCGACGAACAGACGATCGGAGACAGTCTGGCCGCGGAGGTTCCTCGCGCGCATCGGGGTTCACCCACGGTCGCGGGGATGATGCCAGAAGGCCCCCGCTCGCGCGGGGGCCCTCCGGTCGTCCCACACCTGCCGCAGCCCGTTCGGGCCCCCGGCCGGTGCGCAGGGAACTAGCCGAGCAGCGACAGGACCGACTGCGGAGCGGAGTTCGCCTGGGCGAGCACCGACACACCGGCCTGCTGCATGATCTGGCGAGTAACCATGTCCGACGACACGGCCGCGATGTCCGCGTCGCGGATGCGGGACTCGGACGCCGACAGGTTCTCCACCGAGACGCCGAGCGAGTTGATCGCCGTCTCCAGCTGGTTCTGGCGAGCACCGAGCACCGCGCGGAAGGTCGACACCTGCCCAATCGCCGTGTCCACCGACGCCAGCAGCGTGTCCGCCTTCGCCGTCGTCGACACCGCCGAGTTGTCCGCGATCAGCACCGACAGCTTCGACGCGTTGCCGAGCGCCGAGGAGCGCATGTCCGTGAACGACAGCGTGATGTCGTCACCGACCTCCGAGCCCACCCGGAACGACGCCGACGACGATGCGTCGGTCACCACCGTGGTCGTGTCGAGCCCGGCTGCGATCGTGGCGCCGGTCACGTTGCCGGCGTTCGCGTCGTGCTCGAGGGAGACGGTGATCCCGAGCTCCTCGAAGGTCAGGTCCTGGGTGCCGTTCGCGCCCATGTCCTGCACCGTGAAGGTCTCGGACCGGGTGAAGCCCGCGGCGGTCACGGAGGCCGTCAGCACGGCGCCAGCGGCGGACAGGGTGTAGGTCGAGCTCGCGTCGGCGTTCCCGACGTCGATGCTGGCGACCGAGACCGTGGCGCCGTTGGCGGTGGCCGTGGCCGTGTCCGCCGTGGACGTGGCGGAGTCGAGCGTCACGGCCAGCGAGCCGTTCAGCAGGCTCAGGCCGTTGAAGCGGGTGCGCTGGGCGATGTTGTCGATCTCGGAGCGGAGCGCCACCATCTCCTCGCCGATCGCGGTGCGGTCGGAGGACGAGAGGGTGGAGTTGCCGGCCTGGACGGACAGCTCGCGCACGCGCTGCAGGATCGAATGGACCTCGTCCAGCGCGCCTTCAGCGGTCTGCAGCATCGAGACGCCGTCGAGGGCGTTCCTCTGGCCCTGCTGCATGCCGCGGACCTGCGCCCGCATCTTCTCGCTGATGGCGAGGCCGGCGGCGTCGTCCGCCGCGCGGTTGATGCGAAGGCCCGAGGACAGCTTCTCCAGGGTCTTGCTCATCTTGGAGCTGGTCATGCCGAGGTTGCGCTGAGCGTTCAGCGCCGCCACGTTCGTGTTGATGATGACTGCCATGGTTGTTCCGGCCTCCTTAGCCGAGCTGGCGTCCGGCATCCTTGCCGGACCGGTGGGTCAGCGCCCCGTTTGCGCGCACATAGGGGCACGCCGGAATCATCGGTGCCACCCAGTCCCCACTTATCCGGGTATTCCCCGATCCGCCATCGCCGGAGCAAGTCGCTCCCACGAGGTGTTCACCTCACCTCGGCGCACGCGCTCCCCGATCCCGCCTCGCGGACACCCTGATTCGGCCCCGGGAATGCACGCAGAAGCCCCCGTCGGTTTCCCGACGGGGGCCGCCGACCCCGGCCCTCACGAGGAGGGCAAGGGAGTACCTCGCGTTGGACTAGCCGATGAGCGAGAGGACCGACTGCGGAGCGGCGTTCGCCTGGGCGAGCACCGACACACCGGCCTGCTGCATGATCTGGCTGGTCATCATCTGCGACGAGACGGACGCGATGTCCGCGTCGCGGATGCGGGACTCGGACGCCGACAGGTTCTCCACCGAGACGCCGAGCGAGTTGATCGCCGTCTCCAGCTGGTTCTGGCGAGCACCGAGCACCGCGCGGAAGGTCGACACCTGCCCAATCGCCGTGTCCACCGACGCCAGCAGCGTGTCCGCCTTCGCCGTCGTCGACACCGCCGAGTTGTCCGCGATCAGCGCCGAAAGCTTCGACGCGTTGCCGAGCGCCGACGAGCGCATGTCGCTGAACGACAGGCTGATGTCGTCACCGACCTCCGAGCCCACCCGGAACGACGCCGACGAAGTCGAGTCGGTCACCACCGTGGTGGTGTCGAGCCCGGCTGCGATCGTGGCGCCGGTCACGTTGCCGGCGTTCGCGTCGTGCTCGAGCGAGACGGTGATCCCGAGCTCCTCGAAGGTCAGGTCCTGGGTGCCGTTCGCGCCCATGTCCTGCACCGTGAAGGTCTCGGACTGGGTGAAGCCCGCGGCCGTGACCGATGCCGTCAGTACGGCGCCGGCGGCCGACAGGGTGTACGTCGAGTCCGCCTCCGCGTTGCCGACGTCGATGCTGGCGACCGAGACGGTGGCGCCGTTCGCCGTCGCCGTCGCCGAGTCCGCCGTGGACGTGGCCGAGTCCAGCGTGACGGCCAGCGAGCCGTTCAGCAGGCTCAGGCCGTTGAAGCGGGTGCGCTGGGCGATGTTGTCGATCTCGGAGCGGAGCGCCACCATCTCCTCGCCGATCGCCGTGCGGTCGGAGGACGAGAGGGTGGAGTTCCCGGACTGGACGGACAGCTCGCGCACGCGCTGCAGGATCGTGTGCACCTCGTTGAGGGCGCCTTCAGCGGTCTGCAGCATCGAGACGCCGTCCTGGGCGTTGCGCTGGCCCTGCTGCATGCCGCGGACCTGCGCGCGCATCTTCTCGCTGATCGCGAGGCCGGCGGCGTCGTCCGCCGCGCGGTTGATGCGAAGGCCCGAGGACAGCTTCTCCAGGGTCTTGCCCATGGTGGCGCTGGTGCTGCTCAGGTTTCGCTGAGCGTTCAGCGCCGCCACGTTCGTGTTGATGATCATTGCCATGTTCGTTGGCCTCCTCAGCCGTGACTTCCCGACGTCCATGTCGGCATAGGCGAAGCTGACCGACGGTCCGGATCCGCTGGTGCTCCACCTGCATCATCGACACGAGGAGGTGTCCCTTAAGGGGTAACCCTGATCCCGGAGGGGAAAACCCTCGCTCCCCACCCTCGCCCCGAGGGTTTTCCTCCATCAGGCCGAGGGAGTTCCCCGATCGGGAAGCAGAACGCCCCGCCGTAGCCTTCGGCCGTGAACACACCCACCACCCTCCCGATGGGCCTTCCGACGGGGCCGGCAGGGTCGTCCGGGCGGGCCGCCGGGCGGTCCGGAGGCCAGCTCGCAGGGCGATCGCTTGCCGTGGTCGGCTGGACGCCCGAGACCGCGGACGCCGTTGCGGCGTTCCAGGCCACCGGGACCTACCTGGCGTCCGGGGTCGCCGACGCCTCCGGGACGGCGCTCGTCCGCGCTCGGCGCGAGACGGGACTCCCCTGCCATCAGCAGGTGGGCCAGTTCCTCGCAGCCGCCCCGTACGACGCGATCCTGATCGGCCTTCCGTCCGCGGAGCTGGCGGCGGTCGCCGCCGGCCGCGGCGCCGACCTGCTGCTGCTCCCCGGCGGCGCCGACGCCGAAACGCTCGAAGCAGCCGCGGACGCCGCCCGCGTCCACGGCGTCCGGCTCGCGATCGTGCGGCCCGAGTCCCACGACGCGGGGATCGGCGACCTCGTGCGCCTCATCGAGTCCGAGCAGGACTGGCGCCCGCGCTACCTCGAGGTCACCGTCGAGGGGCCCGCCGAGGTGGACCGCCTCCTCGGCGCGGCCATCTCGCACACCCTGCGCCTGGCACCAGGCACCCACGGCCGTGTCCGCGCCACTGCGTGGGCCGGCAGCACCGTGACCTTCCTGCGGTCCGTGCGCGCGAGCGTCGAGGCCCCCGAGACGCGCCTGCACCTCAGCGCGCGCCATGCGCCGAGCCCGTTCGTCCGCATCGCGGGCGACGCCGACGGCGGCGCGTTCGAGCTCACGATCTCGCGATCGGAAGCGCTGCTCGGCTACACGTCCCGGAGCGGAGAGCGCGTCGAGTACGCGCCGGATTGGCGCGACCACTGGGCGGTCGAGGCGCACCGCGTCGCGTTCGCCGACGACACGACCCGAGCTGGCGAGGAGGGCGCGCTACTGTCCGCGATCGCCCGCGCCGCCGCCACCGGCGAGCCTCAGATCGCGGACTGCTGCGCCCGTCCCGAGCTGCGCGTCATCGAAGGTCGCGGCCGGTCCCAGCCGAGCCGCGGCCACCTGCGCCTCGTCGTGTCCTAGTTCCCGGCGCACGCAAACGGGCGGCGTCGCCGCCGCCCGTTCATCGTCAGCCTGGTCGGGCTACGGCTGGTGGTTCTGCGGCCCCGACTTCACGAGGTTGCCGCTGCCGGACTCCGTGAGCACGTGGTACTCCCAGGTCCCCCAGACCGCCCAGTCCGGGTTCCCCGTGTACCGCGGGTCGGTCTGGCTCACGATCAGGTAGTTGTAGTGAGCCCGGCCGTCGTAACCGCTGCAGCGGATGTGGTTCTGGATCCAGCCCTCGTTCATGTAGGCGTCGTTGCCGAAGTCGGCCCGGTAGTTGTTCACGTAGTCGCAGCGCGACAGCGTCCCCGCGTCGAGTTCGGCGATCGAGCCGACCGTCCCCTGCACCCGGCCGTCACCGAGGTCCCAGTACCAGTCGCCCGAGGCGTCGTAGGCGTAGGTCGACGTGTAATGCCCGTTCACGTACACGCCGGCGTCTGGAAAACCGTTGCCGTCCTGGTCGTACCGGTCGCCCTGGTGCCCCTTGACGCGGGTGCTGTCCGCCGAGGCAACCCCCGTAGACGCTCCCACGGCAAGCACCGTCATCGCGATGACGGCGAGGACAGCACCACTGCGCAGCCGGCCGCTGACTCGTTGCATCTCAGTTACCCCCGCTAGCCGCTCGAAGATCGCGGGGATGCTAGTCGATCCGGCTGCCGGTGGTCACCGGGGGCGGTGCGGGCGGCGTGCTACCGTCGGTTTCAGCCCGATGTTCGAGGGGGGACGTCATGCTCACGCTCGAGGACCGGCTCACCATCCAGGAACTCCTCGCCCGCTACAACCACGCGATCGATAGCGGAGACGCGGAAGGCTGGGCGGCGACCTTCGCCCCGGACGGCATGTTCGAGTCCCGCGGAGCAACGCACTCCGGCACGGAGGCACTCGTCGCGTTCGCCCGCGACTTCAGCGGGCGGATGGCCGGTGCGCGGCACTGGAACAACAACCTGGTGATCGAGGCCGACGGCGATCGCGCGACAGCCACCTGCTACCTGCAGCTCTGGCGCGAGGGACAGCTCGTCTCCGAGGGCCGGTACGTCGACGCCCTCCGCAAGGTCGACGGGCAGTGGCGCTTCACTTCGAGGAAGGTCGTCAGGGACTGATGCCGGGGGCCGCCGGCTCGAGGGCGACCCGGGGTTCGGTGCTCATCACCGGCGCCTCGACCGGGATCGGGCGCACGACCGCGCTGCACCTCGACGGACTCGGGTTTCGCGTCCTGGCTGGCGTCCGCTCGGAGGAGGACGCCGCGTCGCTCCGAGCCGACGCGTCGGATCGTCTCGCCGCCGTCTTCCTCGACATCACCGATCGCGAGTCCCTCGCTGCCGCCGCGCGGCACGTCGAGGAGATCGCTCCCCAGGGTCTCGACGGCCTGGTGAACAACGCCGGGATCGCCGTCACCGGACCGATGGAGTTCATCGATCTCGACCGCGTCCGCCGGCAGTTCGAGGTCAACGTGTTCGGCCACCTGGCGACCACGCAGGCGATGCTCCCCCTGCTCAGGAAGCGGACTGGCCGGATCGTGAACATGTCCTCGATGTCGGGCTGGTTCGGCGCGCCGTTCTATGGCCCCTACGCCGCGTCCAAGCACGCCCTCCGCGCGTTCAGCGATGCCCTCCGCCTCGAGCTCGCCCCGTGGGGGCTCTACGTCTCAATCATCGAGCCAGGCGCGGTCGCCACGCCGATCTGGGAGAAGGGCTACAACCTGGCGAAGGAGACCATCGACTCCCTGCCCGGGGACGGCCGCCGCCTGTACGCGGACGAGATCCGCGAGGGCCTGGGCTCCATCGAGCGCCAGGGCAGCCGGGGCATCCCCTCCGAGCGCGTCGCGGAGGCGGTCGCGCGTGCGCTCATGTCCGAGCGTCCGCGGGCGCGTTACGTCGTGGGCCGCGACGCGCAGGCAGCGATCTTCGCCAAGCGGTTCCTGCCCGACCGCGTCGTCGACGCATTGCTCCGACGTCAGATGAGGTTGCCGGGACGTGACTCGAAGCGGGCGAGGCTCTAGGCCGCGGTCTTGTCCGTCTCTTGGTAGACGGATCACATTCGCTTCAGCGTCTAACGGATCGCCGATCTACGCTGAAACGACCCTGGGCGGCGGGGTAGCTCTGGCGCAGGACACCCTTGGCAGACCTTTCTGACACCAGTCGACGGGCTCAGCTGCTGCTGTGGGGCGGCATCGGCCTCGTCGCGCTCATCGCGATCGTCCTCATCTCCACCGCCGGCTCGGGCGGCTCCGGCTTCCGCTTCCTCGGACAGGGCGAAGCGGAGGAAGGCAGCGCGCCCGACACCGTGACGGTGGGACGGCAAATCCACGAGGTGGGGGACGAGGGCACCCCCGTCCCGGTGGCCGACTCCGTTGAGGAGTTCGCCGCGGATCACGGTGATCCGCCCAACACCGACTTCGCACGGCTGCGGATCCCGGCGATCAATGTCGATGCGCCCGTCGGCCGCTGGATCGTGGACGGCTCCGAGATGCCGGAGCCCTACGGCCCCGTCGACGTGGCGTTCTACGACCTCAGCGGGTGGAGCGGTCTCGGAGGGTTCCCCGGCGAAGGCAGCAACGCCGTCTTCGGCGCGCACGTGGACCTCAACCGGTACGTGACCTACGCGGACGACCACTACCGCGGGCCGGCGGTGTTCTGGGCCCTCGATCAGCTCGGCCCGGGAAGCATCATCGAGCTGGACTACGCCGGGCAGACGCTCCGATACGCGGTCGCCTGGGCAGAGCAGGTGCCCGCCTCCGGCGACGTGGACTGGAGCCAGTACTTCGGCTCGAACGTGGCCGTCGACTCGATCACGCTCTACACCTGCGGTGGCCAGTTCGACACCTCCACGGCCTCGTACACCGACCGCCTCGTCGTCCGCGCCGAGCGGATCCAGTAGCGATCGTCGTCATCGGGCGGGGAGCCGGAGGGCTTCCCGACGGTGAGACCATCCGAGGATGACCGCTCCCGGCCCCGCCTCTCCCAGTCGAGGCATCAGTCGCACCTTCATCCCCCTCGACGCGCCCCTCGCGTGGGCTTGCTCGGGAAAGGGGTGGAACTGCTGCACTGACAAGGACATCCCGCTCCGCCCGTACGACGTGCACCGCCTCGCCGGTGCACTCGGGCGACCGGCCCAGGCCCTCCTCGACGAGGGCGTCTTCACGCTCGAGTGGGACGGCTACGGCATCCTCGGCGGCTGGCTCGCCACCCGGCCGTACGAGGACACGCGCACGGCCTGCGTGTTCTACGACGAGACCAGGGACGAGGACGGTCACCGCACCGCCGGCCTCTGCAACGCCCACGCCGGACGTCCCGAGGCGTGCCGCGGCTTCCCGTTCCAGCGCTACGCGGACTGGCCCGCGCACCCCGAGCGCACGGCCATGCAGGTCTCCGACTGCGGCTCGTGCGCCATCGCCCGCGCGACGACCGCCCGCGAGGTCATGACCGACAACGACCTCGCCCCCTACTGGCGCGCCGACGACGCCTATCGCGCGACCGCCCAGTATCTGCACAAGCTGGGCCTCGCCAACCTCGGCGGCTCCGCCTACCGCCGACTTCCGCTCGCCCCCGATGCGCGCCTCACATTCTGGACGTCGATGTTCACGCACCCGGGCCCGTACGCCGCTGCCCTTGAAGCCACCCTCGACACCGCGGACGCGCTCGTCGCCGCCTCCGGCCTCACCCCGTACGAGCTCGGCGGCCCCGGCGCGCCCATCCCGAGGCCGGACGTGCGCTCGCTCCTCGATCCTTCGCGGGCGGTCTTGCCGCAGTAGGACGAGACGGCAGCTAGAGCGCCGCGCTCCACTCGAAGCGGGCCCGATGCCGCCTGAGGGAACTCAAGCCGTGCGCGGAATCGGCTGGAAATCGAAGCGGGCGACCCTCGGGAATTCAACGCACCGGGCAACGAAACGGGCCGCCTCGCTTGAGGCGGCCCGTCGGTTTCGCAGCGAGCGCGTGTGCGCTAGCTGAAATGGTCCGTGATGTAGTGGTCGGCGCGGATGGCGGCGGTGGCGCCGTCGCCGGCTGAGGAGACGACCTGGCGGGCGGCCTCCGCGCGCACGTCGCCGGCGACGTAGAGGCCGGGGATGTGCGTCTCCATCCAGGCGTTCACGCAGGCGTGCTTGCCAGCGTCGAGCTCGACCTTGCCCTCGAGCAGGTTCGAGTTCGGCGTCTGGCCAATGAAGATGAAGACCGCCTTCACCGGCAGCTCGCTCCGCTCGCCGGTCTTCACGTTTCGCAGCGTGACCTTCTCCACCTGGCCGGTCGCCTGCTTGTCGCCGTGGATCTCCTCTACGACGGTGTCCCAGATGAACTCGAGGTTCTCCGACGCTCGGGCACGCTCCTGCAGGACCGCCTGCGCCCGCAGCTCGTCGCGGCGGTGGATCAGGTAGACCTTGCTCGCGTAGCGCGTGGTGAAGATCGCCTCCTCCACGGCCGCGTCGCCGCCGCCGACGACAGCGACCTCCATGCCCTTGAAGAACGCCGCGTCACACGTCGCGCAGTAGGAGACGCCGCGGCCGGTCAGTTCGACCTCGCCGGGGACGCCGAGCTTGTTCGGGTTCGCGCCCGCGGTCACGATGACCGCCTTCGCGATGAAGTCGCCCGCACCCTCCGTGACCAGGCGGAAGCGGCCGTCCTCGGCCTGCTCCAACGAGGAGACCATCGCGTAGACCGTCTCCATCCCGTGGTGCTCCGCCTGCTGGTGGAAGGCCATCGCCAGCTCGAACCCGCCGATGCCCTCTGGGAAGCCCGGGTAGTTCTCGACGCGGTCGCTCGTCGCGATCTGGCCGCCCAGGACGCCGCCCTCGAAGAGCACCGTCGTGCGGAGGGCGCGCGCCGCGTAGAGCCCGGCGGCCATGCCGGCGGGACCGCCGCCAATGATGGCGATGTCGATCTCGCGCGGCTCGGTGTTGTTCATCAATACGCCTTCCGGTCAGCGGTGTCTCCGGCCCGCGCCGGACGCCAATCGAGGATCGGGCCCGGACGTGTTCGAGGGCAATCCCCCCGCCGCCTACATCGGCGGACGGGGCTGGATTGCCCTCGGAGCCAGGCGCTCGGTAGTGGCCGGCGCGTACTACGCCAGGACGGAGTCGAGGTGCTTCGCCAGCTCGCTCTTCGGGCGGAAGCCCACGACCTGGTCGGCCACCTGGCCGCCCTTGAAGACGAGCAGGGTCGGGATCGAGCGGATGCCGAACTTGCTGGCGACCAGCGGGTTGTCGTCCGTGTTCAGCTTCACGAACTTCACCTTGCCGTCGTACTCGTTGGAGAGTTCCTCGACGACCGGGGCGACCATGCGGCAAGGACCGCACCACGGCGCCCAGAAGTCGACGAGGACCGGCATGTCGCTCTTCAGGACGTCCGCCTCGAAGGTGGCGTCGGTGGTGTCTGCGGGGTGGGCCATGGTTGGTCCTTTCGTGCCTGTCGTGAGTCTGTCGGATGGTAGTCGCCGAGGAGACCGCGGGGTGATCAACCGGCGCGCCCGATGCCTGACATTGACATCTCGCCCGCCCGACAAGTAACATTCTATATACCCGGTAGGGGTATGTCAACGCGGCTCCGCCAGGCTCCCGCGAGAGCCCCTCACAGCGAGGATCGCGTGCCGTGAGACTACACTCAGGGTAGGCGCGGTCGGAGCAGCACGGCCGCGGAGGATGCGCCATGAACGTCCCGACTCACCCCTCGAACGACCAGTTGCAGACGCGCCTCCGCCGCATCGAGGGACAGGTGCGCGGCATCGCGCGCATGCTCGACGAAGGCCGAAGCTGCGAGGACGTCGTCACGCAGCTGATGGCGATCCGGTCGTCGATCGACACGGTTGGCGCGGCGGTGCTGGACCAGCACCTTTGCAGTTGCATCGAGCCCGAGACCGACCCGAACGAGCAGGTTGTCGCGCTGCGCCAGGCGATGAAGCTGTGGTGGCGGTTCGCCCCGGCCGCCGGGGCCGTCGGCGCGGATCCCGCCACCGAGGGCGCATCCTCGCCCCTTCCCCTCGACTAGCCCGCGACCGGCGAAGCCCACCGCGCTGCTAGGCGGAGTCCGCCGCGGCGCTCGGGTCGCTCGATGGCGACTCGATCGCGGACACCTCGAGCGCCCGGAGCATGTCTCCCTGCGCCGCCCGGTACGCGGTCCGCAGCGCGCTCGCGACGGCCGCGCCATCGCTGCGGCCGTGGCCGATGAACACCCCGCCCTTCACGCCCAGCAGCGGCACCGCGCCGTAGACGCGGTAGTCCAGGCGACCCCGCACCCCTCGGAGCGCGGGGAGCAGGAGGGCGCCACCGAGCTTACTCCGAAGTGAGGAGCGCGCCGCGACGCGCATTTGCTCGAAGAGCATCGACGCGAGCCCCTCGGCAAGCTTCAGGCAGACATTGCCCGTGAACCCGTCGGTCACGATGACGTCCGCATCGCCCGAGAGCAGGTCGCGGCTCTCGACGTTCCCGATGAAGCGGACGCCGGCGTCCCTGGCGAGCTGCTCGTGCGTCTCGACGACGAGCTGGGAGCCCTTGCTCGGCTCCTCCCCGATGGAGAGCAGCGCCACCCGCGGCTGAGCCACCCCATGCACCGCCCGCATGTAGGCCGACCCCATGTGTGCGAACTGCACGAGGTGGCTCGGGCGCGCGTCGGCGTTCGCGCCAACGTCGAGGAGCATCACCGGCCGGTCGATCGCCGTCGGGATGACGGCGCCCAGGGCGGGACGTTCGACGCCCTTGATGCGCCCGAGGACCACGAGCGCCGTGGCCATCGCGGCCCCAGTGTTGCCCATCGTGACGAGCGCGGCCGCTTCGCCGTCGCGGACGAGCTCGGTGCCCACGTAGAGCGAGGTCTCTCGCTGGCGGCGCACCTCGCGCGCCGCCTTGTCGCCCATCCCGACGATGTCGGGCGCATGCACGATGCGGAGCCCGTGCGGCGCGCCGCCGCGCGCGTTCAACTCCCGCCCGAGCACCTCCGTGTCACCAACGAGGATCACCGGGATGCCCTCGGCGGCGGCGAGCAGCGCGCCGTCGATGTTCACGGTGGGGACGTCGCCGCCCATCGCGTCGAGGGCGATCACGTCGCTCATCCGGCTGCTCCCTCGGGGATCGCGTCCTCGCCGTAGACGTAGCCCACCTCGTCGTCGTCGCGCTGGAGGACCACGATGAGCCGCTCCGCGCCGTCGAAGTACGGCCCAAACTCGTAGTCACCGAACCGAGCGGCGATCCGCAGCCCCGCGAGTCGCGCCCCCAGCTCGACCTCGGGCGATGTGAACGTGCGGAGCGGGAACACCGAGGTCACCCGGCGTAGCGCGCCGTCCGGCGCAGCGATGTCGTAGTGCCACGTGACTTCCCGCGTGCCCTCGGACGGGATCGCGTCGACGGAGACGAGCTTCGTCACCCGCCCGTCGCGCCAGGCCTTCGTCCAGTGCTGGATCACCGGCTGGGGCGAAGGGTCGAAGTCGTCCGGCACCGGCGACTCCACGTCCATCACCGCGACGCCGCCCTCCGCGAGGTGCCGCGCCATCGTCTCGAGGGCGGCCACGAAGTCCGAGGGCGTCTCCATGTGCTGCAGGGTTCCCAGCGGCGCGATCACGAGGTCAAACCGGCCGCGCAGCTTCACGGTGCGGATGTCGCCCTCGACGAAAGTGATCGGCAGCTTTCCAGCACGCTCTCGCGCCACGCCGAGCATCCCCTGGGACACGTCGACCCCGGTGACCTTCGCGCCGGCCTCGGCGAGCGGGACGGCGATGCGGCCCGTCCCCACCCCCAGCTCGAGCACGCGCTGGCCGTGCAGCTCCACCAGCCGCTCGTAGAACGAGGCGTCGTCATGGAAGTCCTCGAAGTCGAGGTCGTAGAACTCCGCGATCTCGGCGAAGGGATCCCGCTGCATGCCGCCGATGCTACGCCGGTGGGGGCTTAGGCGGCTCCCGGTGCCAGGCTCTACTTGACCGGTTACGACCTCCTCAGGAGCATCGTTGCCATGCCCATCCGCAAGGCCACCGGTGTCGAGCTCCGCCGCAGCGGGTTCGGCATCTTCGCGCGCACCGAGGTGATCGTCGGAGGCCGCCCGGTCGCTCGGCTGAGCGCGCGCGACCTTCGCCGGATCGAGGACGGCGTGAGCGCCGAGGGCGCCGCCGCAGTCGCCGACGACCTCGACCGCACGCTGTGGCGCACCGGGGACGGCTACTACTGGGACGACGACGGGCTGGACGCGGAGGCGGTCGCCCTCCTGGCGTGGGACCGGTTGCGCCGGCAGGACGCGCGGGTCGAGCGGCTGAGGAAGATCCGCGCCTCCGAGGAGGCCGTCGCCGGCGCTCGGCGCGAGCGCATCCCGGAGGATGTACGAGTCTTCGTGTGGACGCGGGACGAGGGGCGGTGTGTGCGCTGCGGGGCGGAGGACGACCTGCAGTTCGACCACGTCATCCCCGTCGCGCGGGGAGGCGGGAACGCGCCGGAGAACATCCAGGTGCTCTGCGGCACCTGCAACCGAGCGAAGGCCGACCGTATCGGGACGTGACTGCGGCTGTGTCGTGTCTCTCGCCTGCCCGGGATCGGCCGCCTCGACACTCGTGGAGCAGGATGTGTGGGTTCGCGGCGGCCCCCGAACCCGGATGCGAGGCTCGCATCCGATCCACGTCTGCTAAACGCGGCTGGGGTGAACTACCCCCGTGCCGGAACCGACCGTCGAATCGACAGCGCCGAACCGCGGCGGTAGTCCCGCCGCGAGCGTGACGGTATCGTGTGCCGTCAGCAAGAGCGTCTTCCGAGACGGTCTGCGCGAAGCGGGATTCCCCATGACCGATGGAGCCCTCGAACGCAGCGCATCGCGCGCGGCGACCGGGTACCGGATCGCGCGGGCGTCCGATCCGCGCGTCCTCGAGGCTCGCCTGTCCGACGACCGGGCATTCTCCGCGTACGCGCTGGGCCACCTCGAGCCTGAGCTGCTGGTCCAGACCGAGTTCTGGACGGCGGACGGCCCGGGCGGCCCCGCGACGGTGATGCACTCGCGCGCCCTCGGCTACGTCACCGTGACCGTCGGTGATCCGGAGGGCGTCCACGCGATCATGACGGTCCACCCCGGCCACCGTGCGGGCTACCTCTCGACCGGCGCACCCGAGCACGTCGAGGCGCTGGCGCGCACGCACGAGGTGACCGACACGCTCACCATGCAGCGCATGTCCGTCACGTCGTTCGGCTTCGTCGACGCGCCCGGCGAGGTCCGTCGCCTGCGCGGCCACGACGCGCCGAGGATCAACGCGCTCTACGCGCTGGACGGCGCCCCGTCGCGGTACGGAGCGGAGACGATCGAGCGCGCCGTCTACTACGGCGCGATGGACGGCGACCGGCTGGTCGCTGTGGCCGGGACGCACATCGTCTCGCCGCACCAGTCGATCGCCGTCGTCGGGAACGTCTTTACGCACCCGGGCTACCGGAGCCGCGGCCTCGCGACGATGGTGACGGGGGCCGTCACGCGCGAGCTGCTCTCACGGGGGTGTTCCGAGGTGGTCCTGACGGTGGCGCCGGGGAACGCCCCGGCGGTCGCTGCCTACTCCCGGCTCGGATATCGTCGAGGCAGTGCGGTGGTGGAGGCTCGTCTCCAGCGTCGTGACCTCGTGGGGCTCGGCCCGTGGTGGCGCCGGAACCGGGCGCGTCGCCGGGGACGCGAGCTTGGGCCCGACATCGAATGGATACGCGGCGACGCTTCGGAGGACAGGTAGATGACGACGCAGTTCGTAGGTGACATCGCGGATGCGGGCCTGGCTCGCGCCGGCGTCGCGCGTATCGAGTGGGCAGCCCGGGAGATGCCGGTCATCGCCCAGATCCGCGAGCGCTTCGCGAAAGAGCAGCCGCTCAAGGGCATCCGCATCGCGGCCTGCCTGCATGTCACCAGCGAGACCGCGAACCTGATGCTCGCGCTCCGCGATGGCGGCGCCGATGTCCGCCTGACCGCCTCGAACCCGCTCTCGACGCAGGACGACGTCGCCGCCGCGCTCGCCATCGAGTACGGCATCCCGACGTTCGCCATCAAGGGCGAGTCGAACGAGACGTACTACCAGCACATCACCGAGGCGATCTCCAACCGACCGCAGATGACGATGGACGACGGCGCGGACGTCGTTGCGGTGCTCCACAAGGAGCGCCGTGACCTGCTCGGGGACATCGTCGGGGGCACCGAGGAGACCACGACGGGCGTCATCCGTCTGAAGGCGCTCGCGAGGTCCGGGCAGCTCGAGTACCCGATCGTCGCGGTCAACGAGGCGAACACGAAGCACTTCTTCGACAACCGCTACGGCACCGGCCAGTCGACGATCGACGGCATCATCCGAGCGACGAACCTGCTGCTCGCCGGGAAGAACCTCGTCGTCGCGGGCTACGGCTGGTGCGGCAAGGGCGTGGCGATGCGCGCCCGCGGGCTCGGGGCGCAGGTGATCGTGACCGAGGTGGACCCGCTGCGCGCCCTCGAGGCAGTGATGGACGGGTTCCGCGTGATGCCGATCGCGGAGGCGGCGCCGCTCGGCGACGTCTTCGTCACGGTCACCGGAGACGTCAACGTCATCGACGTGCCCTCCTTCGAGGTGATGAAGTCCGGCGCCATCATGGCGAACTCCGGCCACTTCGACGCCGAGATCAACCTCAGGGCGCTGGGGGGCATGGCCGAGTCGCGCGAGACCCTGAAGCCGTACGTGGAGGAGTACACGCTCTCCGACGGCCGCAAGCTCGTGGTCCTCGCGGAGGGCCGCCTGGTGAACCTCGGCGCGGCCGAGGGGCACCCGGCGTCGGTGATGGACATGTCCTTCGCCAACCAGGCGCTGAGCGCCGAGTTCATGGTGAACAACCACCGAAACCTCGAGAAGCAGGTCTACGACGTGCCGCGCGAGATCGACGACGAGGTCGCCCGGCTGAAGCTCGCGGCGATGGGTGTCGCAATCGATGTGCTCACGCCGGAGCAGGAGCACTACCTGAACTCGTGGGAGCTGGGCACGCACTAGCGCACTGCCAGGCCCCTCTGCTGACCAGCCGCGGACGCGACCGGAGGACCTATGACGACCTCGTTCATGAGCAGCCCGATGATGCGCTTCACCAGCGAGTCGGTGACTGAGGGCCATCCGGACAAGCTCTGCGACCAGGTATCGGACGCAGTCCTCGACGCGCTGCTCGCGCAGGATCCCGCGTCGCGCGTCGCCTGCGAGACGGCGACGACCACCGGCACGGTGTGGGTGTTCGGCGAGGTCACGACGCAGGGCTACGTGGAGATCGAGGACATCGTCCGGCGGACGGTCCGCGAGATCGGCTACACGGACAGCGCCCACGGCTTCGACGCGAACACCTGCGGCGTCATCTCCTCGATCAAGGGCCAGTCGCCGGACATCGCGCAGGGCGTGGACGCCGCCTTCGAGCGACGCGAGTCGTCCTCCGAGGACAAGTACGACACGATGGGCGCCGGCGACCAGGGCATGATGATCGGCTTCGCCTGTGACGAGACCGACGAGTTCATGCCCCTCACGATCGCGCTCTCCCACAGACTCACGCGCCGTCTCGCCCACCTCCGCAAGACCATGGAGCTCCCGTTCCTCCGCCCGGACGGCAAGTCGCAGGTGACCGTGGAGTACGCCTACGGCGTCCCGCGCCGCATCGACACCGTCGTCATCTCGACGCAGCACGACCCCGGCGTCACGGAGCGAGACATCCGCGAGTCGATCATCGAGAACGTCATCCGCCCGGTCTGCCCGGTGGAGCTCGTCGACGAGAAGACACGCTTCTTCGTGAACCCCACGGGACGCTTCGTGATCGGCGGCCCCATGGGTGACGCTGGCCTGACCGGCCGCAAGATCATCGTCGACACGTACGGAGGGGTGGCCCGTCACGGCGGTGGCGCCTTCTCCGGCAAGGACCCGAGCAAGGTCGACCGCTCCGCCGCGTACGCGGCACGCCACGTGGCGAAGAACGTCGTTGCGGCTGGTCTCGCGGATCGCTTCGAGTTGCAGGTGTCGTACGCCATCGGCGTCGCGCACCCGACCTCGATCGCCTTCGAGACGTTCGGCACCGCGAAGATCGACGAGGACAAGATCGGACGGCTGATCGAGACGCATTTCGACCTGCGCCCTGGCGCGATCATCGACCGGTTTGACCTGCGCCGTCCCATCTACCAGCAGACGGCCGCCTACGGTCACTTCGGGCGCAACGATCTGGACCTCCCGTGGGAGCGCCTAGACGTCGTCGAGAAACTGCGCGCCGAGGCAGGGCTCTAGCGGCACGACAACGGCGACTTAGCGACCCTCGAACGTCATGGATTTGGCATTGGACGGCGCCCGGTAGACGCGTACGATCCGGCCATGCGCGCAATTGTCCTCGTGGGCGGGGAGGGGACACGCCTTCGCCCGCTCACGTGGCGGACGCCGAAGGCCCTCGTCCCGATCCTCGGCCGGCCCCTCCTGGAGCACCTGCTCCTCAACCTCCGACAGCACGGGGTCACTCACGTCACCCTCGCGATGACGGCGAGGAACGAGGCCATCCGTGGCGCATTCGGGGACGGGCAGGCGCTCGGGATCGTCCTCGACTATGCGTACGAGGACACCCCGCTGGGCTCCGGTGGCGCCATCGGCTCGATCGCCTCGACCTGGCGCGCGGGCGATGGCGGGCCGTGGACCGAGCCGTTCCTGGTCGTGAACGGCGACGTCATCACCGACCTCGACGTGTCCGCCATGATCGCGAACCACCGCGCAAGGCAGGCTGTGCTCTCGATCTCGCTCCACGAGGTCGACGACCCCTCGCCCTTCGGCGTCGTGGAGATCGACTCGGGCGGGCGCATCCATCATTTCGTCGAGAAGCCGAAGGCCGATGAAGCGCCCTCGCGGCTGATCAACGCCGGGACGTGGGTGTTCGACGCGCGGCTCATCAGCATGCTGGACCCCACGACCTTCAACCGCGTCGAGGACGGCCTCTTTCCTCGCCTCTGCTCGGACGGCGAGTCCGTGTACGGGTTCCACCAGTCGGTCTACTGGGCGGACGTGGGGAACCCGGACGCGCTGCTGCGCGTCAACCTCGACATGGCGAGCGGGGCCGTGGCGTCCCCGGCCGCCCGGATCGGCGCAGCCGGCTACGGACAGGGCATCTACGTGGACGAAACCTCGACGATCGACGCCGGCGCCGTCATCGAGGCGCCCGCCGTGATCGGCGCCGGCTGCGTGGTGCGCAGCGGCAGCCTGGTGACGAGCAGCCTGCTGTGGGACGGCGTCACCGTGGGCGTGGGTGCTGAAATCCGCGAGAGCATCCTCGCCTCAGGCGTGCGGGTGGGCGACGGCGCGCGCCTCGAACGCTCCGTGGTCGCGCACCACGCCACCATCCAGCCCAACGCCTCGCTGCAGGGCGAGCGCATCGATCCGGCCGAGCCTGCGCAGACCGATCCGTCGCAGGCGCCCGCGACCTCAGGGACACCATGACGAACACGCAGCCCATCAAGTTCGGGACCGATGGTTGGCGCGGCGTCATTGCCGACGACTACACCTTCGAGAACGTCCGCGCAGTCGCCCAGGCAACGGCCGATTGGCTCAAGCGCGAGAAGCAGGCCGCGAAGGGCGTCGTGATCGGCTTCGACACACGCTTCCTCTCCGGCACGTTCGCGGGCCTCGTCGCGGAGGTGATGGCCGGCAACGGCATCAAGACCGCCCTGACCACCTCGTTCTGCCCGACGCCAGCGCTGTCCTGGGCGGTCCGCGACCGGCAGGCTGGCGGCGGCGTGATGATTACCGCGTCCCACAACCCGGCGCGCTGGAACGGCTTCAAGGTGAAGCCGCACTACGGCGGCTCCGCGCCCGAGGAGGTCACCCGCGAGATCGAGAACGCAATCCCGGCCGTCCTCGCCGCGGACCGCATTCAGACCGTCCCGCTGGGCGAGGGCGAGGCGCAGGGTCTCATCGAGCGCATCGACATCCGCGCGCCGTATCTCAAGACGCTGAGCGGTTTCGTGGACCTCGAGGCGATCCAGGACGCCGGCTGGCACGTGCTCATCGACTCGATGTACGGAGCGGCGCAGGGCTGGACCTCGCGGTTGCTGCAGGGCGGCTCGACGTCCGTCCGGGAGATCCACGCCGAACGTAACCCGTCGTTCCCCGGCCTCCGCGCCCCCGAGCCAATCGCGCCAAACCTCAAGGAGTCGATGGAGCTCATCGCGGGAGGCGGCTTCGACGTCGGCCTCTCCACGGACGGCGATGCCGACCGCTTCGGCCTGATCGACGAGCACGGGCGCTTCATCACGCAGCTGCAGACGTTCGCACTGCTCGTCTACTACTTCCTCGAGGTGCGCGAGGAGCGAGGGCCGATCGTGCGCTCGGTGACGATGACGCGCATGGTCGACCGGCTCGGAGAGCTGTACGACTGCCCGGTCCACGAGACGCGCGTCGGCTTCAAGTACCTCGGCGCGAAGATGATGGAGACCAGCGCGCTGATCGCCGGCGAGGAGTCGGGCGGCTCCGCCTTCCGCGGCCACATCCCCGAGCGTGACGGCCTGCTCGCTGGCCTGTTCATCCTCGACCTCATGACGCGCACCGGGAAACGGCCCTCCGAGCTCCTCGACGACCTGTACGCGAAGGTCGGTCCGCACGAGTACGACCGCGTCGACGTCACGATCCGGCCCGATGAACGCGAAGCCATCGAGGCACACGTGCAGGCGAACGAGCCGGATACGATTGCCGGCATCAAGGTGATCGGCCGCGACGAGGTCGACGGATACCGCTTCAACCTCGAGGGTGGGTGGTGGCTCCTGCTCCGGTTCTCCGGGACCGAGCCCCTGCTTCGCATCTACGCCGAGATGCCGAGCTCGCAACAGGTACAGGACGCCCTCGCGCAGGGCCAGGAGATTGCAGGGATCAGCCTGTGATTCCGGACGACCCGATCCTCAAACTCGAAGATCCCGCGGTCCGCCGGCGGGTCGACCCATCGGACTTCCACCGCCTCCTGGAGGCGCTTCCCCAGCAGTCGCGTGAGGCCTGGGCGATGGGGCTGGACGCCGACCTGGGCGACACGCCGAAGCGCCCGCCACGGGTGCTGCTCGCCGGCGTCGGCGGCTCCGCGATCGGTGCCGACGTTGCCGCGACGCTCGCCAGTGACCTGAGCCCGACGCCGGTGCAGGTCGTCCGCAACTACCACCTCCCACCGCTCACGAAGGACACGCTGGTCATCCTCTGCTCGTTCTCAGGGAACACGGAGGAGACGCTCGCCGCGTTCGAGGCGGTGGAGCAGGCGAGGGCCCGGGGCATCGCCATCACCACCGGCGGAACCCTCAAGGACCGCGCGATCGCCGCGGGCATGCCGGTGCTCACATACCAGTGGCCCGGCCCGCCGCGCACCGGCCTCGGCTACAGCGTCTTCATCCTCCTCGCGATCCTCCGCCGCCTCGAGGTGATCGACATCAGCGACGCGGAGATCGAGACGGGGTTCGCTGCACTCGACCGTGTCACGACGCAGTGCGGCATCTCCAGCGACGCCAACCGCGCCAAGACGATCGCGGCGTGGCTGTACGGCGGCGTCCCCGCGATCATCGGCGCGGACATGCTCGAGGTTGCCGCCCGGCGCTGGGCCGGCGAGATGAGCGAGAACGCGAAGCAGGTCGCCGCCGCGTATGGCATCCCGGAGTTCAACCACAACCAGCTCGAGGCGGCCGCGCGGGCAGGCGCCGAGGTGGGCCCGCTGCGTTTCGTGCTCCTCGATGCGCCGGTGGTGCATCCCCGCAATCGCCTGCGTGTGACGCAGACCGCGGAGATGATGCTGGCCGCCGGCCGCCAGGTGCAGGTGGCGAACGCCGGCGGCAACACGGCGATCGAGGCAATCCTCGGCGCGTGCGCACTCGGATCCTGGACCTCGTACTACCTCGGCATCCTGCGTGACCACGACCCGGCGCCGCTCACGGTCATGGACCGCCTGAAGCGCGTCCTCGCGCAGGAACGCTAGAGGGCAAGAGAGCGTTGGAAGTCGATCCAGCCGCACCCGTCCGTGCGGCCCGCGAAGTTGCCATCGAAGCCAGCCGCGAACTCGTGTGGTCCGTGCTCACCCGGTTCGAGGAATGGCCGTCCTGGAACACTGATGTGGAGTCAGTCGAGGTAGGCGGCCGCTTGCAGGTCGGCACGTTCTTCCGGTGGAAGGCTGGCCCAGGCTGGATCACCTCCCGGGTGGAGGAGGTCTCGCCTCCCTTCCGCATCGCGTGGAGCGGCCGGACCATGGGCATCCGGGCCATCCACGTCTACCAGCTCACCGAGACCGATGAGGGCACCCACGTCCGTTCGGACGAGTCGTGGCGCGGCGTCCTTCCCCTCATCTTCCGTGGCCGCATGCTGAGCGTGCTCGACGACTCCCTCGGTACAGGACTCGCGGCACTCAAGGCCGAGGCAGAGCGCCAAGCTCAATCCTCTTTTCCTGAGCGGGCGCCACCGTCCTCGCGCGACACCTCACGCTGGAGGTTGCGGCGTCGGCCGCCGTTGGCTGGTGGGTAGCCAACCTTCGTGGCCCGCACGCTGGTTCGTCACGGCCGGCTCGCCCCTCTCCGCCGCCGCCACCCGGACGCTCAGCACTGGTCCGACTCCTGCGATTGCATCGCATGCGTAATATGCGCGGGTGCCGTCGCATCCGGGAGGCGAGCCGATGGTCATGGTCGATCGCGATGTCGTCTACGGAACGGGCAGTGGGCGGGAGCTGCGCTGTGACGTGTTCCGGCCCGGTGCCGGCGCCACGCCGACCGCCGGAGCGATCCTGTTGCATGGCGGCGGGTGGCGGCGCGGGGATCGCGCGAACATGCACCCCCGTGCGGAGGCGCTGGCGGAACGCGGGATCCTCGCCGTCGCCGCCGAATACCGCCTGACCGACGAGGCTCGCTGGCCCGCCCACCTCCACGACGTGAAGGCCTGTCTCCGCTGGCTCCGTGCAAACGCCACGAGCTACAACGTCGCACCCGACCAGATCGCGCTCATCGGCTTCTCCGCGGGCGCGCACCTCGCCCTCATGGCGGCGGGCACCCCCGGCGACGCACGCTTCCACGGCGATGGCGGGAACGCCGGTGAGTCCGAACGCGTGGACGCGGTGGTCGCGTTCTTCCCGCCGATCCGCGTCCGGCCAGGCGCCGAGCGCGACAACGGCGCCGAGCCCTACAGCGCCGGCGAGTCACTAGGCGACGGCGTGACCATCGAGGAGGCCATCGCGGCGAGCCCGATCGAGCACGTCGCGCCAGGCTACCCGCCGACCTTGCTCCTCCACGGCACAGCGGACGAGGTGGTGTCCTCCCAGACTTCGCAGCAGATGTACGAGGCCGTCACGGCGGCAGGCTCGATCGCGGAGCTCCGGCTCTACAGCGGAATGCGCCACGAGTTCGTGAAGATTTCGGAGATGGGCGAACTCGCGATGGCCGACGTCGCCCTCTTCCTCCAGCGTGTCCTCGTCGAACCCGAGCGGTTCGACGTCTCGCAGGCGGATCTGTTCGCCGCCCCGGCAACGTCCGTGAGCGGCAGTACGAGGTAGGCCCCATGAAGTTCGGCATCTTCGACCACATCGAGCGGCGCGACGACGTCGGCCAGGCGCAGCAGTACGAGGAACGCCTCCAGCTGATGGAGATCGCGGACGCGGGCGGCATCTATTCGTACCACGTCGCCCAGCACCATCATTCGCCGCTCTGCCTCGCGCCCAACCAGCTCGTGCTTCTCGCCGCGGCCGCGCAGCGGACGAAGCAGCTGCGCTTCGGGCCGCTCGTGCTCGTCCTGCCGCTCCACCATCCGATCCGCCTCATCGAAGAGATCTGCATGGTGGACGAGCTGAGCCAGGGCCGCCTCGACCTCGGAGTGGGGCCCGGCACGGGCGGGGGCACCGAGCTGGCGATGTGGGGCGAGAACCCGGACAACAACTACGAGCGCTTCGAAGAGACCCTGGAGATCCTCCGGCGGGGCATGCAGTCGGAGTTCCTCGACTTCCACGGGGACGTGTTCCACTACAGCGAGCTGTGGATGGAGCTACGGCCGTACCAGAAGCCGCACCCACCGCTGTGGTGGGCGGGCAGCGCCCAGAGCGCGGCCCAGCGCGGCGCGAACTTCATCGCGAACGGCTCGGTCAGGCAAATCGCAACGGTCACCCGCGAGTACCTCGACGAGTGGGAGAAGGCGAGAGCGCAGGACGGCGAGTTCATGTACCGCCCAGCGCAGCCGCTCTACGGCGGCACCCGCCGCATCCTGATCTGCGACAGTGACGAGGAGGCCCGCGAGCGCGCCCTCCCCGCGTACGACTCCTACCGCTCGCATTTCGCCAAGCCGGCCCGCGAGGGCGGCGAGGCGACGAGGGGCGCTGCGGGCGCATTCAACGAGATCGTCCGCAACTCCCAGTGGTTCAAGGAGCAGCGCCACGAGGCCACCCCGCAGGCGCGGCCGAACACGGTGGCGACGATGCGCCTCTCCGGCGAGGAAGCGATCGAATCCGAGGCCCTGGTCGTCGGCTCACCGAAGACGGTGAAGCAGTACGTCGAACGCTACGTCGAGGAAAGCGGCGCCAACTACTTCTGCGCATCGTTCCAGTGGGGCGACCTCACCCACGCCGAGGCCTCCAAGTCGCTGCGCCTGTTCACGGAGCAAGTGATGCCGACCTTCGTGAAGGCGTAGTCGACCCACCGCCCTCAGGATCCGACGCAAACGACCCCGCCGCGAGGCGGGGTCGTCGTCGTTCGAGCGAACGCGCGGCCGGAGTAGTGCCTAGCGCTTCGTGAACTGCGGCGCCTTGCGGGCGCGCTTCAGGCCCGGCTTCTTGCGCTCCTTCACGCGCGGGTCGCGCGTGAGCAGGCCGTGCGAGCGCAGCGGCCGGCGGTAGCCCTCGTCCGCGGCGAGCAGGGCGCGGGCGATGCCGTGGCGGATGGCGCCGGACCATCCGGTGATGCCGCCGCCGACCACCTTCGCCTGGATGTTGAACTGGCGGTCGGTCTCCGTCACGGTCAGCGGGCGGAGCATGTCCATCCGCAGCGACTCGCGCGGGATGATCTCCTCGGCCGGCTTGCCGTTCACGATGACCGTGCCCGTGCCCGGGTACAGACGGACGCGGGCGACAGCGGTCTTCCGGCGGCCGAGGCCGAAGTAGTAGTGCTGGTCAGTAGTCATCGACTGCTCCCAAATCCTGACGTGCTAGTCCTCGGCGTCGTAGCGCGCCTGGATCGCCTCGATCACTTCGGGCTTGTTCCACGCGGGGTCGATCTCGATGCCCAGGCGCTCGGCCTCGGCGTCCAGCTCTTCGCGCTTGTACTTGGTGAGGGCGCCCTCGAGCCGGCCGGCGGAGGCGACGGCCGCCGGAGCAGCCTCGGCCTTCGGAGCAGCCTGGGCGGCCGGAGCCACCTTCGGGGCCTCGGCGCGCTTCCGGGCACGGGCACCGGTGCCCGCAGCCAGCTGCGCGGCGTGCGGGTGCTCCGGTCCGGCGTACACCTTCAGCATGCGCAGCATCGCGCGGCCGCGGACGCCCGAGGGCAGCATGCCCTTCACGGCCTTCTCGATCACCCGCGTCGGGTCCTTGTCGAGCTGCTCCACGAAGGAGCGCTCGCGCAGGCCGCCCGGGTAGCCGGTGTGTCGGTAGTAGCGCTTCTGCTCGCGCTTCTTGCCGGTCAGGTCGACCTGCTTGGCGTTCACGACGACCACGAAGTCGCCCATCGCCATGTGCGGCTCGAACGTGGCCTTGTGCTTGCCCTGGAGCAGCCGGGCGACCTCGCCGGCCACGCGGCCGAGCGGCCGCTCCGCGGCGTCCACGACGTGCCAGCGGCGGTCCATGTCCGCAGCGCGCAGCCGGTACGTGCTCTTCGTCGTCATCTCTGTCCCCGTTCGCCGCCGGCCCTGGCTCCTGCGAGCCTCGCCGCCGCGAAAGCTACTGTCCGAATTCAACGGTGCCCGCGGGATAGTCCACGGACACCAGCGTCAGTCCCTGCGCTGGCGCGGCGGGCCCGGCCGTTCCGGGCTTCCCGTCCACCAGTCCGGCGAACTCGCGCGGCGAGAGGCGTCCACCCCCCACGCGCTCGAGCGCGCCCACCGTCATCCGTACCTGGTGCGGCAGGAAGCCCCCGGCCTCCAGCGTCACCCGTACGTCCTGCGGACCGCAGCGCTCGACGCGAGCGTCGAGCATCGTCCGCACGGTGGGGTAGCCCTCAGGAACGGCGCCGGCGAAGGCGGCCCAGTCCTGCTCTACCCCGATCGGCAGCAGCGCGAGCGCTTCTGCCATCGCCGGCACGTCCAGTGGACGCCCCAGCTGCCACGCGTGCCGCCGCCTGAGCGGCCGGCGCGCCACCGCGCCGAGGCCGTCCTCGAGGCGGTACTGGTAGACCCGCTTCGAGGCGTGCCGCCTCGGATCGAAGCCCACCGCAACCTCCGCCGCCGCGCGCACCACCACGTCCTCCGGGAGGAAGTGGTTGAGCGCATCGCGGAAGGTGGCCGGGCTGTGCGCCGAGCGGGTGCTCAGCGCGGCCACCTGCCCCGATGCATGCACGCCGGCGTCCGTCCGTCCGGCGAAGGCGATCCGCTCGCGCTCGCCGGTGAACTCCTCCAGGGCGCCTTCCAGCACTCCCTGGACTGTCCGCTCCCCGGGCTGCACCTGGCTGCCCGCGAAGTCAGTGCCGTCGTACTCGAGGAGCAGCGCGATCCCGCGCCGCCCCTCGGGTCCGTCCATCCTTAGACGAGCTCGATCCGCGCGATGCGGGCGGCGTCGCCCTTCCGCTGGCCGAGCTTCACCACGCGCGTGTAGCCACCCGGGCGCTCCGCGTACTTCGGAGCCACCTCGTCGAACAGCTTCTGCACCACGTCGCGGTCGTCGATGTACGCCAGGGCCTGGCGGCGGGCGTGGACCGTCCCCCGCTTGCCCAGCGTGATCATCTTCTCCACGAGCCGCCGAGCCTCCTTGGCCCGCGGCTCCGTGGTCTGCACACCGCCGCGGTCGATGACCGCGCGCGTGATGGTGCGGTACATCTGATGCCGCTGCGACGTCGGCATGTCGAACTTGCGACCGGCCTTACCGTGACGCATCGCTCATCCCTTCACCGCTGGCCTTCAGCGCCTCCATCAGCGCCGCGCCCAGGGCGCCGACCTCGGCGTCCTCGGCCTCGTCGCCGACTTCGACCTCTTCGGCGGGCTCGGCCACCACCCCGAACTCACGACGTCCGTCCGAGCGCGGGGCCGGGAAGCCATGCTGCTCGAGCTTGTCGCGGAGCTCCAGGTAGGACTTCTCGCCGAAGTTCCGGAGCGCCAGCAGCTCGTCCTCGGACTTCTCGAGGACCGCGCCGACCGTCATCAGGCCGGACCGCTTGAGGCAGTTGTAGGCGCGGACGGAGAGGTCCAGCTGCTCGATGGGCATGTCGTAGCCCTCGAACGGCACGGCCTCCTCGTGCGCCACCACCGGCTCGAGCGTCTGGGCGCTGCGGCCCAGGAGCTGGAACGGCGCGAACTGCTCGCGGAGGGTCTCCGCGGCGAGCGCGACGGCGGCCTGGCCGTCGAGCGTGCCGTCCGTCCAGACCTCCAGGTCCAGCCGGTCGTAGTTGGTGTCCTGTCCCACGCGCGTGTTGCTGATCTTCGCGTTCACGCGGCGCACGGGGCTGAAGAGCGCGTCCACCGGGATCACGCCGATGGGCAGGCCCTCGGCGTGGGTCGCCGGCAGGTAGCCGCGCCCGGTCTCCACGTTCAGGTCCACGACCAGCGCGGCGTCCTTCGTGTCGAGGGTCGCCAGGTGCTGGTCTGGGTTCACGATCTCGTAGTCTGCCGTCGCCTGGATCTGGCCGGCGGTCACCTCACCCTCGCCGCTCACCTCCAGGAAGAGGCGGGCGGGACGGTCGGCGTACGCGCGGAGGCGGACTTCCTTCAGGTTCAGGAGGAACTCGGTGACGTCCTCCTTCATGCCGGGGACGGTGGAAAACTCGTGCTCCACGCCCTCGATGCGCACGGACGTGATCGCCGCGCCGGGCAGCGAGGACAGCAGTACCCGACGGAGCGCATTGCCCAGCGTCGTCCCGTAACCGCGCTCAAGCGGCTCGGCGACGAGGTGGATGTAGTCCTCCTCCTCGACCTCGATCTGGATCGACGGCTGCAACAGGTCGGCCAAACGGCACCTCTCTCGTCTCCTGCTCGCCGGCGTCCCAGCGAACGACGAGTGCTCGAACCCGCGCCTTAGCGCGAGTAGTACTCAATGACGGCGTTGGGGTTGAAGTGTGCCTCCCAGTCGCCCGGGCCCGGCTCACCCAGCATCCGGCCGGTCACCTGGTCGCGGTTGACCTCGAGCCAGCCGGGGACGTCACGGCCCCTGATCTCTTCCTTCAGGATCTTGAAGAAGCTGGACTTCTTCCCGCGCTCCGTGAAGCTGATCTCCTGGCCCACGCGCACGCGTGCGCTGGGGATGGAGAGCTTCTTGCCGTCCACCGCGATAAGGCCGTGGGACACGAGCTGCCGCGCCTGCGCGCGGGTCCCCCCGAAGCCGAGGCGGTAGACGACGTTGTCCAGCCGCTCCTCCAGGAACTGCATCAGGTTGTTGCCGGCCACGCCGCTGCGACGGTGCGCGCGGTCGTAGTAGCGCCGGAACTGCCCCTCCATGAGCCCGTACGCGAACCGGACCTTCTGCTTCTCGATGAGCTGCTGGCCGCGGTCAGAGATCTTCCGGCGACGCGTGGGACGCGGGCCGGGCGGGTTCTGGCGGCGGATCAGCGCGCACTTCGCGGTACCGCACAGGGAGACCCCGTAGCGGCGACACTTGCGGCACTTGGGCCCCGTGTATCGAGCCATTGTTTCTCCCTCGCCCTAGTTCCGCGGCCGGCGCCGGGGGCGGCAGCCGTTGTGCGGGATGGGGGTGGTGTCGCGAATCGAGGAGACGCGCAGGCCGGCCGCGGCCAGCGCCCGCACGGCGGCCTCACGGCCCGGGCCAGGGCCCTTGATGGCCACGTCCACCTCGCGCATGCCGTGCTCCATCGCGTTCTGGGCGGCGCGCTCGCCGGCCAGCTGCGCGGCGTACGGCGTGCTCTTGCGCGAGCCCTTGAAGCCCACGACCCCTGCCGAGGCCCACGCCACCGTGTTCCCGTTCGGGTCGGTGATCGTGACGATCGTGTTGTTGAAGTTCGACGACACGAACGCCTTGCCGCGCGGAATATTCTTCCGCTCGCGACGTCGCGCCCGCTGCGCTGCCTGCTGCTGTCGTGCCCGGCCCATCCGAACCGCCTTCGTCTATCCGCCCGCAGTGCTGCCGGAGGCTTCCCCTCCCAACGGCACTCCTTACTTCTTGGTGGCCTTCTTCTTGCCGGCCACCGTGCGCTTCGCGCCGCGGCGCGTGCGCGCGTTCGTCTTGGTGCGCTGACCACGGACCGGCAGGCCGCGGCGGTGCCGCTGGCCCCGGTAGCAGTTGATCTCCAGGAGCCGCTGGATGTTCCCGCGCACGACGCGGCGGAGGTCGCCCTCCACGATCATCTCGCCCTCGACGACCGCGCGAAGCCGGGCGACTTCGTCGTCCGTCAGGTCACGCACCATCTTCGTGGGCTCGATGCTGGTCTGTGCCAGGATCTTCAGCGCGGTGGGCCGGCCGATGCCGTACACGTACGGCAGCGAGAACGCGACCTGCTTGTCACGGGGAATGTCCACCCCGGCGATGCGTGCCATCGTCCTGCTCCTAGCCCTGCCGCTGCTTGTGCTTCTTGGTCGTGCAGATCACGCGCAACTGACCGTGGCGCCGGATGATCTGGCACTTGTCGCAACGACGCTTCACTGATGCCGACACCTTCATCGGCGTCTCCCTTACCCCTCCCCGCCTCGCGGCGGGCTCCCGGTCAGCTGGCCGACCTCCTACCTGAAGCGGTAGGTGATCCGCCCGCGACTCAGGTCGTACGGGCTCAACTCAACCAGCACGCGGTCGCCGATCACGATGCGGATGTAGTTCATCCGCATGCGTCCGGAGATCCCGGCCAGGACGTGATGCCCGTTCGCCAGTTCCACATCGAACATCGCGTTGGGGCGTGCCTCGCGGATCACGCCCTCGACTTCGATGACTTCCTTCTTGGGCTCTCGCGGCCCGCGGGCTGGTCGTCGTCCTCTGGCCATAACGCCCGCATCTCTAGGAGATGCGGGTCAATACCTCCGGACCGTGTTCAGTAATCGCCACTGTCTCCTCAAAATGCGCCGAGAGGCTGCCGTCACTCATGACCACAGTCCACTCGTCGTCGGTCTCCTCTGTCGCCGGGTCACCCAGGCAGAACATCGGCTCCAGCGCCAGCACCAGGCCGGGCAGGAGCTTGAGGCCTTTCCCCGGCACCCCGAAGTTCGGGACGTGGGGCTCCATGTGCATCTTGCGGCCCACACCGTGGCCGCCGTAGCCCTTGATGATCCCGTAGCGGCCCTGCGCCTTCGCGCCGATGGCCGCCGAGACGTCACCGAGCCGGCATCCAGGCCGCGCCGCCGCGATGCCCGCCCACAGCGCGTCGCGAGTCGCCTCGATCAGCGCCTGCGCTTCAGCGGAGGTCTCCCCCACGGCCATCGTGAATGCCGCATCGGACACCCATCCGCCCACGGTCACGCCCAGGTCGATGCTGACGATGTCGCCGTCCTGCAGTGCGCGGTCGTTCGGGATCCCGTGGACCAGCTCCTCGTTCACCGAGTAGCAGATCGCGCCCGGGTAGGGCGGCTTCCCGAATGGTGCGTAGCCAACGAACGTCGGCTCACCCCCGCGCTCCGCAATGGCATCCTTCGCCAGCCTGTCGAGCTCAAGGCCGGTCACCCCCGGACGCACCGCGTCCATCAGGAGCGCGCGAACCTCCGCGTTGACACGCCCCGAGGCGCGCATCGCGTCAAGTTCGCGAGCCGACTTCAACTCGACGGACATTATAGTTTACGCCTTCTTCGATCCGGCCGATACCCCCTCGAGGGCCGACAGTAGGCGCTGAGTGATGTCCGATGGGTCACCGGTGCCGTCGATCTCGTGCAGCTTGCCCTGCTTCGAGTAGAACTCGGCCAGCTGCTCGGTCCAGGCGCGGTTGGTGTCCAGGCGGGCCTTCACGGTGTCCGGCTGGTCGTCGGCGCGCTGCGTCAGCTTGCCGCCGCACTCGTCGCAGACGCCAGCCGCCTTCGGCGGCTTCGTCTGGGTGTGGTAGATGGCACCGCAGTCCGAGCAGGACCAGCGGCCGGTGAGCCGCTCCATGAGCTCGGACTCCGGCACGACGATGTACAGCACGGCGTCGATCTGCGACCCCTGCTTCGCCAAGGCGGCGTCGAGCGCCTCCGCCTGCGGGATCGTGCGCGGGAAGCCGTCCAGCATCAGGCCAACCTGCGCGTCCGGCTTCTCGATGCGCTCGAGGAGCATGCCGATCGTCACCTCGTCCGGGACGAGCGCGCCGGCCTTCATGTACTCCTGCGCCTTCAGGCCCAGCTCGGTGCCCTCGGCGGCCGCCTCGCGGAACATGTCGCCCGTCGAGATGTGCAGGAGCCCCTTCTCCTTCGCGAGGATCTTGGCCTGCGTGCCCTTACCGGCGCCCGGGAGTCCCAACAGAATCAGTCGCATCAGGAGATGAACCCCTCGTAGTTGCGCATCATCATCTGGGCTTCGATCTGTCGCATGGTGTCGATGACCACGCCGACGACGATCAGCAGACCAGTCGCGCTGATCTGCAGCGCCTGCACGTTCGTCACGCGCGTCGCGAGGAACGGCAGCACGGCGATCAGGCCCAGGAAGATGGCGCCACCCCACGTGATCCGCACCAGCACCCGGGTGATGTATTCCTGCGTCGGGCGGCCCGGCCGGATGCCCGGGATGAAGCCGCCCTGGCGCTGGAGGTTCTCCGCCAGGTTCTGGTTGCTGAACACGACCATCGTGTAGAAGAACGTGAATCCAACGACCAGCACGAACGTGCCGATCCAGTAGATGCCTCCGGTCGGCGAGAACGCCGCCTCCAGGAAGCTCGCGACGTCCGAGATCCACCCGACGTCCGCGGTCTGTCCGACGAACTGGAAGAAGATCGGCGGGAAGATCATGATCGAGGTCGCAAAGATCAGCGGAATCATGCCCGCGGAGTTCACACGCAGCGGGATGTGGGACTGCCCCTGCTGCCGGTAGAGCCGGCCGCCCCGGAACGTCGACCGCGCGTACTGCACGGGGATGCGCCGCTGCGCCTCCTGGAACAGGACGATGAGGGCGACGACCGCGAGCGCGATGATCGTGAGCAGCAGCAGGCCGCCCACGGCCGCGCCCGTGCCGGTGAGGACGCCGCGGCCGACGAGGCCAGGGATCCCGGCGACGATGCCGCCGAGGATGATGATCGACACCCCGTTGCCGATGCCCTGCTCGGAGATCAGCTCACCGAGCCAGACGAGGAACATCGTGCCGGCCACCATCGAGAACAGGGTCGCGATCGTGGGCAGCGCGTTGTCGCCGGTGAATCCCACGTTGCTGATGCCACCCAGCTGCTGGATGAGCAGCAGCTGCGCGTACCCCTGGAACGCGGCCAGCGGGACCGTCATGTAGTGCGTGTACCGCTGCACCTGCTGGCGACCGGCTTCGCCCTCCTGCGCCAGCGACTGCAGGCGCGGGATCAGCGGGGTGGCCAGCTGCATCACGATCGTCGCCGTGATGTACGGATAGACGCCGAGGGCAGCGATCGACAGGTTCTCCAGCGCGCCGCCGGAGAAGATGTTCAGGAACCCCAGCACGGCGTTCTGGTCGAACGTCTGCTGGAGCTGCTGGCCGTCCACGCCGGGCACGGGGATATGTGCCACGAAGCGGAACACGATCAGCATCCCGAGCGTGAACAGGATCTTCGCGCGGACGTCCGGCTGCCCAAACGCCTCCACGCCTGCCTGGAGCAGGCGGGGGCGGCCGGCGGTCTCGCGCCGAGGAGCGGTCGAGGTTCCCCCGAAGGCCATGCGCTACTTCCCCTGCGCCTTGCGGCGGTGGACGCGGTCGCGCGGCGTGTTGTCGACCGGGGCGAGCTCCTCGAAGGAGCCGCCCGCGGAGGTGATCGCCTGCTTCGCGCTCTCGGAGAGGCGCGGGGCCTTCACGGTGAGCGCCTTGGCGAGCTCGCCACGGCCGAGGATCTTGAACGGCTGGTTCACGTCCTCGATCAGCCGCTGCGCGGCAAGCGACTGGGCATCGACGGTGGCACCCGCCTCGAAGCGGTCCGCCAGCGTGCCGAGGTTGATCGCGAGGAACTCCACGCGCGTCGGGTTCGTGAACCCGCGCAGGTGCGGCAGGCGGCGCACCACGGAGATCTGGCCGCCCTCGAAGCCGGGGCGGACACTACCGCGCTTGCGCTGGCCCTTCATGCCGCGGGCAGCGGTGCGGCCGTGGCCGGACGCGTCACCGCGGCCGACGCGCTTGCGCGACCGCTTGGCGCCCTCCGGCTGGCGCAGGGTGTGCTGGTCCATTACTGGACCTCCTCCACCGTCAGCAGGTGACGGACCTTGTGGATCATGCCCCGGATGTCGCGCGAGTCGTCCTGCTCAACCTGGTGGTTGAGGCGCTTCAGACCCAGCGCGCGCACGGTGGCCTTCTGATCCTTCGAGTAGCCGATCGCGGACTTCGTCCAGGTGATGCGCAGCTTCGCCATCACGGACCTCCCTACGCGTTCGCCGCGGCGGCGGCAGCCAGGCGGGCCTGGCGCACGCGCTCCGGCGGACGCATCTGCTTGAGGCCGTCGATGGTGGCGCGCACCACGTTCACGGCATTCCGCGACCCGTAGGTCTTGGTCAGCACGTCCGTCACGCCGGCGGCCTCCATCACCGCGCGCACCGCGCCACCGGCGATCATCCCGGTACCCGGGCTGGCCGGACGCATCAGCACGCGCGTCGCCTTGAAGTTAGAGATGGTGTCGTGCGCGATGGTGCCCTCATGCATCGGGATGCGGAACATCGTCCGACGCGCGATCTGACCGCCCTTGCGGATGGCCTCCGGCACCTCGTTGGCGCGGCCCATGCCGAAGCCGACGCGGCCCTGGCCGTCACCGACGACGACGATCGCGGTGAAGCCGAAGCGGCGTCCGCCCTTCACGACCTTCGCCACGCGGTTGATGTAGACGACCTTCTCGATGAACTCCGGGCCCTCGTCCTCTTCGCCTCGACGTCGGTCGCGGCGCGGACCGCGGTTCTGGTCGCCACGCGGACCACCGCCACGGCTGTCGCGGCCACCACGGCCGCCACGACCGCCCGGAGCTCCGCCCGGTCCACTGCTCTGGACCATCAGAACACCAGTCCTTCCTCGCGCGCCGCCTCGGCGAGTTCCTTCACGCGCCCGGCGTAGCGGAACCCACCGCGGTCGAGGACCACCGACTCGATGCCGGCGGCCTTCGCGCGCTGCGCGACCAGCGCGCCCACCTTGCGGGCCAGCGCGCTCTTCGTCTCGTCGCTCGAGCGCAGGTCCGTCTCGATGTCGGACGCGGCGGCCAGGGTGCGGCCGGCAGCGTCGTCGATCACCTGCGCGTAGATGTGCTGGTTGGAGCGGAACACCGCGAGGCGCGGACGCTCCGGGGTGCCCTCCACCTTGCGCCGCACGCGAGTGTGGCGCCGGACGCGGGCAGCCTGCCTGGTCTTGATCGCCATCGCTAGCGGCCCTTCGTCTTTCCGGCCTTCAGCTTGACCACCTCGCCGCGGTAGCGGATGCCCTTGCCGTGGTACGGCTCGGGCGGACGCACGCGGCGGATGAGGGCGGCCTGCTGTCCCACGACCTGCTTGTCGATGCCGTCCACGTGGACCTGCGTGTTGTTCTCCACGGAGATCTGCACGCCGGGCAGCGGCTGCATTTCCACGGGGTGCGAGTAGCCCACCGTGAGGACCAGGTTCGAGCCCTGCATCGTGGCGCGGTAGCCGGTGCCCTGGAGCTCCAGCGTCTTGCGGTATCCGTCCGTGACGCCGGCGACCATGTTCGCCAGGCACGATCGGGTGAGCCCGTGCAGCGCCCGGGTCTGCGGAGCGTCGTTCGGGCGCGTGACCACGATCTCCCCGTCCGCCACAGAGACGCGCACGTCCTCGTGGAGGGCCCAGGTGAGCTGTCCCTTCGGCCCCTTCACGTTCACGCTCGAACCGCTCACGCTCACGTCGACGCCGGACGGGATGGCGATGGGTGCTTTACCAATACGCGACATCTCGGCCTACCAGACGTAACAGAGCACTTCGCCGCCGATCTTGCGACGCCAGGCCTCGCGGCCGGACATCACGCCCTGCGACGTGCTCATGATCGCGACCCCGAGGCCACCGAAGACCCGCGGGATCTCCTGCTTGCTGACGTAGACGCGCAGGCCCGGGCGGCTCACACGCCGGATCCCGGACAGGACCGCCTTGCGGTCGTCCGCGTACGTCAGATCCAGCTTTAGGTAGCTCCGAGGACCCTCGGTCACGTCCGAGATGCCTCGGATGAACCCTTCCTCCTGGAGCACCTGCGCCACGGCACGCTTCACCTTGGACGCCGGCACACGGACGTCCTCGTGGTGCGCTGATGCCGCGTTGCGGATGCGCGTAAACATGTCTGCCAGCGGATCGGATGTCGTCATCCGCGTCGCCTGCCTTCCTTCGGGGGTTTCGGCCTGCCTGCTATCTGCAGCCGACTACCACGAAGACTTCTTGACCCCGGGGAGCAATCCCTGGGTCGCCAGTTCTCGGAACACAATGCGCGAGACGCCGAAGTCACGCATGAACGCGCGAGGGCGGCCCGTCACCTTGCAGCGGTTCACGAACCGAGTGGGGCTCGAGTCCCGCGGGATCTTGTACAGCTTGCGGTACGCCTCGACCTTCGCGTCGTCGGACGCTTCCGGGTCGTTGATGACGGCCCGAAGCTCCTTCCGCTTCGCCTCGTACGTCTCGATCATCCGAGAGCGCTGGCGGTTGCGGGCGATCTTCGATTCCTTCGCCATGGCGGACCTACTTCTTCACGAACGGCATGCCGAGGAGCTCCAGCAGCCGCTTGCCTTCCGCGTCGTTCTTCGCGGAAGTCACGATGTTCACCTGGAGGCCGCGGACCCGGTCCACGTCGTCGAACTCCAGCTCCGGGAAGATCAACTGCTCCGTGATCCCCAGGGAGTAGTTGCCGCGACCGTCGAATGCCTCGTCCGGCACGCCGCGGAAGTCGCGGATGCGGGGAAGGCCGGCGGCCATCAGCCGGTCCAGGAACTCCCACATGCGCGCGCCCCGCAGGGTGACGGTGACGCCGATCGGCATCCCCGCGCGCAGCTTGAAGTTCGAGATCGCCTGCTTGGAGCGACGGATGTACGGGCGCTGGCCGGTGATAGCGGACAGGTCCTTCATCGCGGACTCCACCGCGTTGGCGTTCTCCACGGCTTCGCCGAGCCCGATGTTCACCGAGACCTTGGTGAGCGTCGGGACCTGCATGACGTTCTCGTACCCGAACTCCTGGCGGAGCTGCGGCGCGATGGACTCGCGGTAGCGCACCTGGAGACGGGGCTGAATGTTGGCTACGGCTGTCGGCATTAGTCGATCGCCTCGTTGCACTTCTTGCAGAAGCGGACCTTGCGGCCGCCTTCCAGCAGACGGAAGCCCACGCGCGTCGCGGCGTCGCAGGAGCGGCAGACCACGGCCAGGTTCGAGACCTGGATCGGGGCTTCCATGTCGATGATGCCGCCCGGCCGCTCGGGGCCGCCGGAGCGCTGGTGCTTCTTGATCATGTTGACGCCGGTGACGATGGCACGGCCCTCGTCGCCGAGGACCTGGCGCACCTCGCCGCGGCGCCCGCGGTCCTTGCCGGTGAGCACCTGCACCTGGTCGTTCCGCTTGACCTTCGCCGCCACTAGAGCACCTCCGGGGCCAGCGAGATGATGCGCATGAAGCGGGTGTCGCGCAGTTCGCGCGCCACCGGGCCGAAGATGCGGGTGCCGCGCGGGTTGCCCTGGCGGTCGTTCACCAGCACCGCGGCGTTCTCGTCGAAGCGGATGATCGAACCGTCGGCGCGCTGCACGGGCTGCGTGGTCCGCACCACCACCGCGCGCACCACGTCGCCGGCCTTCACCGCCCCGTTCGGCTGTGCTTCCTTGACCGTCGCCACGATGAGGTCGCCCACCGTGGCGTAGCGCCGCTTCGAACCGCCGAGCACGCGGATGCAGAGGATCTCGCGCGCGCCGGAGTTGTCCGCGACCTTCAGCCGGGACTCCTGCTGGATCATCTACTCGTCCCCCGCCCCGGCGTCGGTGTCCGTGCCGGTGTCCGCCGCGGTGTCGACCTCGGCGTGCGCGGCGGACCGCTGCACTTCTTCGACCAGGGACTGGTCGATCGCTTCCGGAGCCACCGAGGCAACCTCGCGCTCCGTCAGGATCTCCACCAGCGCCCAGCGCTTCTTCTTGCTCGTCGGCGCGGCTTCCTCGATACGCACGAGGTCGCCGAGCGTCGCCGAGTTGTTCTCGTCATGCGCGTGGTACTTCTTCGTGCGCCGGATGACCTTGTGGTAGATCCGGTGCCGGGCAGCGCGCTCCACCGACACGACGATCGTCTTGTCGTTCTTGTCGGAGACCACCGTGCCCACGCGGGTCTTGCGCAGGACCGTTCGTTCTTCGGACATCGTTCAGCCCTACTTCGTTGCCGCGCGGCGCTCGTGCAGGAGCGTCTTCAGCAGCGCCACGCGGCGCCGCGACTTCTTGATCTGGGAGTTGTCCGCCAGCTGACGAGTGGACGCCTGGAAGCGCAGCTTGAAGAGCGACTCGTGCGCCTCCTCCAGCTCCTGCTTCAGCGCCTCGTCCGACTTCTCGCGGAACTCGCGCACCTCTCGCTGGGTCATTACTGGTAGACCTCCTCGCGGGCGATCACCTTCGTGTCCAGCGGCAGCTTGTGGTGCGCCTTGCGGAACGCCTCGCGCGCGCGGTCTTCCGGCACCCCGGCGACCTCGAACAGCACGCGGCCCCGACGCACGACGGCGACCCAGCGGTCGTTCGCGCCCTTACCGCCACCCATGCGGACTTCGACCGGCTTCTTGGAGACCGGCTTGTCCGGGAAGATGCGGATCCACACCTTGCCGCCACGGCGCAGCGTGCCGGTGATGGCACGGCGGGCCGACTCGATCTGACGCGAGTCCACCCAGCCGCTGGTCTGCGCCTGCAGGCCGAACTCGCCGAACACCACGGAGTTGCCCCGCGTGGCCGCCCCGCGCATGTTGCCCCGCATTTGCTTGCGGTACTTGGTCCGTCGCGGCATCAGCATGGCGTTACTCCCCGCCCTCGACGGCCGTCACGAAGAGCGGGTTGGTCTCGTCCGTGACCTCGCCCTTGTTGATCCAGCACTTCACGCCGATGACGCCGAACGTCGTGTGCGCTTCCGCGCGACCGAAGTCGATGTCCGCGCGCAGGGTGTGCAGCGGCACCTGGCCCTGCAGCTCCTGCTCCACGCGGGACATCTCAGCGCCACCCAGGCGGCCGCCGATCTTGATGCGGCACCCGAGCGCTCCGCGCTGCATGGTCCGCTGAACCGACTGCTTCATCGCGCGGCGGAACGCCACGCGGCGCTCCAGCTGGTCCGCGACGGAGCGGGCCACCAGGTAGGCGTCCAGCTCCGGCACGCGGATCTCCTCGATGTTGAGGCGCACGCGCTTGTCCGTCGCCGCCTGGAGCATGTTGCGGAGCATCTCCGCGTTCTGCCCACCGCGGCCGATGACGATGCCCGGCTTCGCCGTGTAGACCGTCAGCGTGATCTGGTTCGCGTTGCGCTCCACGGCGACGCGGGCCACACCGGCGTCCGGCAGGGTCTTCATGATCAGATCGCGGAGACGCTTGTCCTCCAGCGCCAGGTCGGCGTACTGGGTGTGGGACGCGAACCACTTGGACTGCCAGTCCTTGGTCACGCCGACCCGGAACCCGTACGGGTGTACCTTCCGGCCCATTAGTACTCGTTCCCCTCGACGACGACCTCGATGTGCGCGTAGCGCTTGCGGATCGGAGCCGCGCGGCCGCGCGAGCGCGCGCGCCAGCGCTTCAGCGTGCGGCCGTCACCGGCCACCGCCTTCTTCACGCGCAGCCCGTCCGGGTCCAGGTCGAAGTTGTTCTCCGCGTTGGCGGCGGCCGACTTCAGGACCTTCCAGACCATCCGCGCGGACGGCTGGGGCATGTACTCCAGCAGCGTCAGCGCCTCTTCGACCGGCTTGCCCTCGATGACATCGAGGACGAGCCGCACCTTCTGCGGCGAGACCGGCTGGTCCTTGGCGAGTGCGCGGACTTCCATTTAGCGCTTCCTCGAGGTGGTCTCGGACTTGCCCTTGTGCCCGCGGAACGTCCGCGTGAACGAGAACTCGCCCAGCTTGTGACCCACCATGTTCTCGGTGCACAGCACCGGCACGTGCCGGCGGCCGTCGTGCACCGCGATCGTCATTCCCACCATCTCCGGCAGGACCACGCTCGCGCGGGACCACGTCCGGATGATCTGTCGGTTCTGGGGCGCCTGGTTCGCCAGCACCTTCTCCCAGAGGGAGGGGTGGACGTACGGGCCCTTCTTCGTAGAACGAGACATCTCCCGTACCTCCTAGCGCCGGCCGGCACCGCGGCGGCGGACGATGTACTTGTCCGTCGACTTGTTGTTCCGGGTCCGGTACCCCAGCGCCGGCTTGCCCCACGGCGTCTTCGGGCCGGGCAGGCCCACCGGAGCCTTGCCTTCGCCACCGCCGTGCGGGTGGTCGACCGGGTTCATCACGGAACCACGCACCTGCGGCCGACGGCCGCGGTGACGGACACGCCCCGCCTTGCCGAGCTTCAGCTGCTGGTGCTCCAGGTTGCCCACGACGCCGATCGTCGCGCGGCAGCCCTCCAGCACCTGGCGCATCTCGCCCGAGGGCATGCGCAGCAGCGCGTAGCCCTGGTCCTTCGCCATGAGCTGGATGCTCGCGCCCGCCGAGCGGCCCAGCTGGCCGCCGCGGCCCGGCGTCATCTCCACGTTGTGCACCGCCGTGCCGGTCGGGATCGCGGACAGCGGCAGGGTGTTGCCGGGCGCGATCGGAGCGGCGTTGTCGCTCAGGATCTCCGCGCCCACCTTGAGACCGTCCGGCGCCAGGATGTAGCGCTTGTCGCCGTCCGCGTAGAACACGAGGGCGATGCGCGCCGACCGGCCCGGGTCGTACTCGATCGCGCGAACTGTGCCGGGCACGCCGATCTTGTCGCGCTTGAAGTCGATGATGCGGATGAGGCGCTTCGCGCCGCCGCCGCGGTGCCGCACGGAGATCTTGCCCCGGCTGCGGCCACCGAACTTCTTCTTGCTCGTGACCAGCGACTTCTCGGGCTTCTTCTTCGTGATTTCGTCGAAGGTGAAGCCGGAGGCGCCACGACGGCCGGGCGAGGTGGGACGGAACTTCTGAACTGGCATATGTCCCCCTACACGCCCTCGTAGAACTCGATCGAGTCGCCCTCAGCGAGGGTGACGATCGCCTTCTTCCAGCGCAGGGCCTCACCGCTCGGGCGGCCGTAGCGGTTCTTCTTACGGTCCTCGCGCATCGTCGTCGTGTTCACGTCCTTCACGGTCACGTTGAATGCGCGCTGGACCGCTTCCTTGATCTGCGGCTTGTTCGCGCCCAGGGCGACCTCGAAGACGTACTTGTTCTGCCCGGACAGGGCGGTGCTCTTCTCCGTCACCACGGGACGGCGCAGCACCTCGTACGGGTGGATCTCCTTCGGCATCGCTTAGGCCTCGCTCTCAGCGGCGGCCGCGAAGGCCGGGCGCGGCTTGCCGGAGGCGCGGTCACCACCCCAGAGCGCCTCGGCGCGCCGGACGGCGTCCACCGTCATCACCAGCGTCTTGTGCGCCAGCACGTCCGCGACGTTCAGCGTGTCCGCCACGATGCAGGACGCGCCGTCGATGTTCCGCGAGGACTTCAGGACCACGCGGTCCGCCGCCCCCGTCACGATCAGGCTGGAGTTGCCCGCGCCCGATCCGTTCAGCAGCCCGAGCACCGCCTTCGTCGAGGGCGTCTCGAGCGACGGGTTCTCGACGACCTTCAGGCGGCCGTCCGCCGCGCGGGCGGACAGCACCGAGCGGATCGCCAGGCGGCGCATGCGCTTCGGCAGCTTCTGGGTGTAGTCGCGCGACTTCGGGCCGAACACGATACCGCCGCCGCGGTGGTGCGGAGCGCGGATGCCGCCCTGGCGCGCCATGCCCAGGCCCTTCTGGCGACGGATCTTGCGGGTCGAACCCGCCACCTCGCCACGGGTCTTCGTGTTGTGCGTCCCGGCGCGGCGAGCCGCGAGCTGCGCCAGCAGGGTCTGGTGGACCACCGCGTCGTTCGGCTCGATGCCGAAGACCGCGTCGTCCACCTCGATCTCCTGCGTGAGCTGCCCCGCGAAGTCGATGACTTGCAGCTTCATGCCTACGCCTCGCTCTTGTTCTCGTCGTCGGCGGCAGCCTCCACGGCGGGGGCCTCCTCCGACGTCTCCTCGGCGGCCGGGGCGTCCTCGGCCTCGGCGGCCGGCGCCTCGTCGACGGCCTCAACGGCCTCCACGGCGCCCGGGATCACCGGGGCGCTGAACTCCTTGAGCGCCGGGCGGCGAGCCGCCCCGACGGTCACGAGCGTGCCCTTGTGGCCGGGCACGGAACCCTCGATGAAGAGGAGGTTCCGGGACGGGTCGGTGGCGACGACCAGGACGTTGAGGACGGTGACCGTCTCCGCGCCCATGTGGCCGGCCATCTTCAGGCCCTTGAAGACCCGGCCCGGCGTGGTGCCGGAGCCGATCGAGCCGGGGGCGCGGTGACGGTCCGACTGTCCGTGGGTCTTGGGACCGCCGGCGAAGTTGTGCCGCTTCACACCACCCTGGAAGCCACGGCCCTTAGAGGTCGCGGTCACGTCCACGAACGAACCGGGCTCGAACTGCTCAACGGTCAGCGCCTGGCCGAGCCCGAACGACGAGACGTCGTCCAGGCGGAACTCCTGGAGCTTCGTCAGGACCGGCGTGCGGCCCTCGACGCCCGCCGCGCGCAGGTGGCCCCGCTCCGGCCGGTTCGCACGCTTGCGCGCGCCCGGGAAGCCGAGCTGCACCGCGGAGTAGCCATCGCGCTCCGGGGTGCGCACCTGCGTCACGTAGTTCGGGCCGAGTTCGATGACGGTCACGCCGCGCGACCGGCCGGCGCCATCGTAGAGGCGCATCATGCCGACCTTGCGGCCGATCATCCCGGCCTGAGACCTGGAATTGGTCATGCCCGGTCTCCTAGAGCTTGATCTCGATGTCCACGCCGGACGGCAGCTGAAGCCGCATGAGCGTGTCCACCGTGCGCGACGTCGGCTCGAGGATGTCGATCAGACGCTTGTGCGTCCGCGTCTCGAACTGGTCGCGTGACCGCTTGTCGATGAAGGGCGAGCGGATGACGGTGTACTTCCGAATGCGCGTCGGCAGCGGCACCGGCCCGGCCACGACGGCACCCGTCCGCTGGGCGGAGTCGACGATCTGCTTCGCCGACGCGTCCAGCACACGGTGGTCGAACGCCTTCAACTTGATCCGGATACGTTGCTGCGGCATCTGAGTTCCTACGTCTCGCTCGTCGCGCTGTCCGTGAGGGCGGCGTCTTACTCGATGATCTGCGTGACGACGCCGGCGCCCACCGTGCGGCCACCCTCGCGGATGGCGAACCGCAGGCCGTCCTCGATCGCGATCGGGTAGATCAGCTCGATGTCCATCTGCACGTTGTCGCCCGGCATCGCCATCTCCATGCCCTCGGGCAGGTTGATGGTCCCCGTCACGTCCGTCGTCCGCACGTAGAACTGAGGCCGGTACCC